>WNFD01001392.1_pt1 | contig 40916 bp, 46 predicted proteins | sample 5400491 | NCBI WGS metagenome assembly WNFD01 (sample SAMN13153343, study PRJNA577476) | soil metagenome | isolation source: 120 cm saprolite under Douglas fir tree site 2 hole 2 replicate 2 | place: USA:California | collected 2015-04-18
CCCAGATACCGTCCCCTGCATCGTACAAACCTGCAGGGCGCGGGCTCCGGTCGCCACGGCGGGTCTTGGCAGAAGTGGCGTCGGACCCCAACGTTGCCCTCACCCAGTCATCCCCACAGACCATCCAACCGAGGGCAGACCGCCCGTGAGCCGCATGATCGAGGCACGCAATCCGATCGGGGAATTGGTAACAGGGCGACAGTGGGACCAGTTGCGGGACGCGCTGCGGCCGCTGCACCCGTCGGACATCGCAGACGTCATCATCGAGCAGCCGACCGACACGAAGGGGATAATCTTCCGCCTGCTTCCGAGAGAGAAAGCGGCGCGGGTGTTTGCGTATCTCCCCACGGCGGAGCAGCGACATCTGCTCGACTCGCTGTCGAACGAGCAGGTGCGCCACCTACTCGATGAGATGAGCCCGGACGACCGCACGCATCTGCTCGAGGAAATGCCCGCCGAGGTCACGCGGGAGCTGCTGTTGCAGCTCGATCCCCAGGAGCTTCAGGCCGCGCGCCAGCTACTCGGCTACCCCGAAAACACTGCCGGCCGGTACATGACTCCCAAGTACGCCTGGATCTATCCCGACATGACCGCCGCCGCGGCGCTCGACAAGATCCGGCAGACCGGCAAAGGGAAGGAAACCCTCAATTGGATCTACGTCATCGATGCCGGTGGCAAGCTGGTCGAGGATGTCCGTCTCGCGAATTTGGTGCTCGCGCCCGCCGAGTCGAACGTCATGGCGATCGACGATCCCGAGTTGGTCTCGGTGCGGGCCACGGACGACCGTGACGGCGTCCTGAAGGCGTTCGAGAAATACGACCGTGCGGTGCTGCCCGTGACCGATGATCGCGGCTACATGCTGGGCATCATCACCGTGGACGACGTGCTCGACATCGCGGAGCAGCGTGCGACCGAAGACATCCAGAAGCTCGGCGGATCGGAGGCCCTCGGCGCGTCGTACCTCGACGTGAGGTTCAGCACGGTGCTGCGCAAGCGCGGCGGCTGGCTGGCGGCGCTGTTTCTCGGCGAAATGCTTACCGCGACCGCGATGGGCTATTTCGAAGCGGAGATCGCGCGCGCCGTGGTGCTGGCGCTGTTCGTGCCGCTGATCATCAGCAGCGGTGGCAATTCCGGCTCGCAGGCGACGTCGTTGATCATCCGCGCTCTCGCGCTGCGCGAGCTGCGGCTGCAGGACTGGTGGAAGGTGTGCGGCCGCGAAGTCGCCGCCGGTCTGGTCCTGGGCGCGTTTCTGGGCGCCATCGGCTTCCTCCGCATCGTGCTGTGGCAGCGCCTGCGCTTCGTCGACTACGGCCCGCACTACCTGCTGGTGGCCCTCACGGTGTGCGGGGCCCTGATCGGAGTCGTTGGCTTCGGCACACTCACCGGAAGCATGCTGCCGTTCATTCTGCGAAAGCTCGGCTTCGATCCCGCCACCGCATCGGCGCCGTTTGTCGCCACGCTGGTAGATGTCACAGGCCTGTGCATCTACTTCGGGGTGGCGCTCTTGATTCTGCGCGGAACGTTGTTGTAGCGGTCAGGTTCACAGACGCCAATCAATCGGCAGTCACTGCGGTAGTGTGACGTGAAACCGAGAAGCGAAAAGGGATGACCGCGAACAAGCGGCTCGGCCTTGCTGCCCTGAGCGCCCTGGTGGCGACAACCACCGGCGCGGCGGTCGTCTGCGGGCAGACGGCGGGCGCGGACAATGGCGCCCGCGCCGTCATCCCTACCTTCTCGTATACCGGCGAGCTCGTCCAGGACGCCGTCGACGGCACTCGGCGCGGTTCGGCCTTGGTCGGCGCGGCGGGCGTGCAGGTCACACTGTTGCTGGGGCGCCTCGTCGGGTGCCATGGGGCGCAGCTGTTCGTGTTCGCCCTCGGCACACACGGCGGTGCGCCGAGCGAGCTGGTGGGCGACGTGCAGGGCGTGAGCAACCTCGAGGCGCCCGCCGACGTGCAGCTCGAGGAAGCGTGGCTGCAGCAGAACCTGCTCGGTAATCGCCTGTCGTGGCTTGTCGGGCGCTACGACCTGAATTCGGAGTTCTACCGACTGCAGTCGGGGGCGCTGTTCATCAACAGCTCGTTCGGGATCGGCCCGGAACTCGCGCACAGCGGCGCGGCCGGGCCGTCGACCTTCCCCAACACCGCGTTCGGCACGCGCGTCGACTTCAAGCCCTCGCGGAATGTCGCGTGGCGGGCGGCCCTCCTCGACGGCGTGCCGGTCGACCGCCCGGGGGAGGGCATCCGGTTGTTCGCGCCGGGGGACGGCGCCCTGCTCGTAGGGGAGGTAGCGCTGCTCGAGCGTCCTGACATGGGGGGCGTGCCGCGACAGCGGCGTTTCGGAATCGGCCGCGGGCTCATGCGTTCCTATGCCGCGAAGGTCGCGCTCGGCGCCTGGTACTACACGGCGCGATTCCACGATCTCAGCGACACGACGCAGCATCGAGGCAGCGGTGGCGCATACCTCATCGGGGATCTGAAGGTGCGGTCGGTAACCGCGTTCGTGCAGCTCGGGTTGGGTGATGGGCGCGTGAACCAGATCGGCGGCTACGTAGGCGGTGGGCTCACGTTCACCGGGCCACTCCCGAGCCGCGCGCAGGACATGGCTGGGCTGGCGGTGGCCGCCGCCCGGAATGGATCGCACTACGAGCGCGCCCAGACGGCGGCCGGCATTCCCACAGTGGGGGAGACCACCGTGGAGCTCACTTATCTTGCAGCGATCGGCTCCTGGCTGACCCTACAGCCCGACCTGCAATATGTGATCCATCCCGGGGGCACACGGACGACGCGGAATGCTGTGGCGCCAGGGCTACGCATCGCGGTATCGCATTGATGCGCCATCTTGGCCGGGTGCGCCGCTATGCCTTCCTCCCGAACCGCTCGAAGCGGTACGCGAGTTCCGGACCTTCGTCCCTCTCATACGCGAGCTGGGCCACGAGCAGCGTGAACGGCTCGCTGTACCGGGCGATCCGTAAGGGCCCAGCGTCTACAGGATCGAACCCCACGTCGCGGATCAGCGTAGCGGCAGTCTTTTTGCTCCTGGCATCGTCGCCGCAGTAGACGAGGCTGGGTCTCCTGGTTTTGCGCCGAGCCTCGAACACACCAAACAGCACCTCGCTCGGCACCGTGTTGAACGCGGAGACGACCCGACCTCTGGGAAGCTTCTTTGCAAGCTCCTCGGCACCGGAAGAGGTGTGCGCGATGACGAGGGCAGTGTCGTCGGCATTCATCGGGAGCGAGCAGCTGACGATGACCTTGCCCGACACATCGCCCGCTTGTTTCAGCACGTCGTCGACTCGGGACCAGTGCACGGCCAGCAACAGTGCGTCTGCTTTGCGGGCGGCCTCACCCGGGGAGCCAGCCCGCGCGTTCCCCTGCGCCTCGCGGGCGAGTCGCTTCAGTTTTTGCTCGCTGCGCGCGTAGCTGAATACCACCTCATGCCCGGCGCGCGCGAACAGCGTTCCAAGTTTGCCGCCCATCAGTCCCGAACCCAGGATCCCGACTCGCATGTCAGAGACCCGTCCGTTTCTCCAGCGCTTCGGGGTAGCGCGCGCCCTGGATTGTGATCTGCGAGGCGGCGGTTTCGATTTCGCGGAGATCATCGGGCGTCAGCCGGATTGCCGCGGCGCCGATGTTCTCTTCCAGGCGCGCCAGTTTGGTGGTGCCCGGGATGGGGACCATCCACGGCTTCTGGGCGAGTAGCCACGCGAGCGCGATTTGCGCCGGCGTCGCCCGCTTCCTTTCCGCAATCCTCCGCAGGACGTCTACGATGGCCTGATTGGCTCTGCGGGCCTCAGGCGTGAAGCGCGGCACGATGTTCCGGAAGTCGGAGCTCACAAACGTCGTCTTCTCGTCAATCGTGCCCGTCAGGAACCCCTTGCCGAGGGGACTGAAGGGCACGAATCCGATGCCGAGCTCCTCGAGGGTTGGCAGCAGCTCTTCTTCCGGGCGCCTCCACCACAGTGAATACTCACTCTGCACGGCGGTGACCGGTTGGACGGCATGGGCCCGGCGGATCGTGCGCGCGCCGGCTTCGGACATGCCGAAGTGCTTCACCTTGCCCTGCGCAATCAATTCCTTGACCGTGCCCGCCACGTCCTCGATCGGGACGTTCGGGTCGACCCGATGCTGATAGTAGAGATCCAAGACGTCTGTCCTGAGCCGTTTCAGCGAACCTTCGACGCTCTGCTGGATGCGCTCGGGCCGGCTGCCCTGCACCTGCTGCCCGTTCTCGATTTTGATGCCAAACTTGGTGGCAATCACCACCTGAGCGCGCACTGGCGCCAACGCTTCCCCAACGAGCTCTTCGTTGGTGTACGGACCGTAAATCTCGGCGGTATCGAAGAATGTGACGCCGCGTTCCACGGCTGTACGGATGAGTGAGATCATCGCCTGTTTGTCCGGGGGGATACCGTAGCTCTGGCTCATCCCCATGCAGCCGAGCCCGAGAGCCGAGACTTCCAGGCTACTCTTTCCGAGTTTGCGCCTTTGCATGCTGTCTCTCCGAATGGTTCTCTCTTTTCGGGTTGTGCACTGGATCGCAACCCTCGATGTAGGTGAGCTCGCGGCGCTCGGCGGCACACCGCAGCATGAGCGCGCCTCGACTCATGTCGCCTCGCCCGATGAACTCGCGGGGAAAGTGCAGTCGGGGCCCCAGGACCACTTTCAGGGGCTCGACGTACTTCGTCGTCGCGATACTACCGAGCAAGACGGCGGCGTCCGTGGGACGTAGCTGTTCGAACAGCCGGGCGGCATCGCGCTGCAACGGGCGGGTGTAGCGCCGATCGTTCGGATCGACCGGAATCCGCGCGATCGCCCGGAGCCCGTCGAGATCGATGACGGCATGGGGAGGGCACAGTCCCAAGCCCGAGCCCGCTCATGAAGGTGTAGACCTCGCCGATCGTCGCCCCTTCGCGCGATCGCAGGCGTTGCGCTAGCGCCGAGCGGGCGTCCTTTCGCAGGAGAAACCCGGCACGCTTGCCTGAGGAATTGGCGGGCGAGAGCAGAAAGACCTGGTGACTCGGGGACATTGGCAGCCTCAATCTAAGCGGACTATTCTTTCAAAGTATGCCGGGACTCCGCGGCAAGGCACCGAAGCGCGCGAGCGCCGAACCCGAGTCGATCGTCGTCGCGGGGCGCGAGATCGTCGTCTCGAACCCCGCTAAAGTGCTCTTCCCGAAGCCGAAATACACGAAGCTCGATCTCGTGCGCTACTATCTCGCGGTCGCCGAGGGAGCGCTGCGTGGGGCCGGCAGCCGGCCCAACGTGCTGGTGCGCTATCCCAACGGTATCACCGGTGAGTTCTTCTATCAGAAGCGGGCGCCGGAGTCACGCCCGCCTTGGATCGACGTAGTCACGCTGCGCTTCCCCTCGGGCCGCACGGCGGAGGAAGTCGTGCCGCGCGACGCCGCCGCGCTCGCGTGGCTCGCCAATCTCGCGTGCCTCGAGCTGCATCCGCATCCTGTACGCGCCGACGACCTGGATCATCCCGACGAGCTCCGCGTGGACCTCGATCCCGTGCCCGGCGTGAAATGGCCCCAAGTATGCGAGGTGGCGCGCGTGGCCCGAGCGGCCCTGCAGGACGTCGGGCTCATGGGATGGCCGAAAACGTCCGGCTCCCGTGGCATGCACGTCATCGTGCGCATCGAGCGGAAGTGGACCTTCGACGAGGTCCGCCGCGCGGCGCTAGCGCTGGCGCGCGACGTGGAGCGCCGCGCCCCCACGCTCGCGACCAGCAAATGGTGGAAGGAAGAGCGCCACGGGGTGTTCGTGGACTACAACCAGAACGCCAAGGACCGCACCGTGGCGTCGGCTTACTCCGTGCGGCCGACGCCCGATGCGCGCGTCTCGGCGCCGCTCACCTGGGACGAAGTGAAGAGCGCCGAGCCTGCCGACTTTACGCTGGCCACGATGCCCAAGCGGTTCGCGAAAGTCGGCGACCGCCACGAGGGGATCGACGCGGCGCCTGGGTCGCTCGAGGGCTTGCTCGAGCTCTCGGCCCGACACGAGCGCGACGGGCAGGGGGACGCGCCGTGGCCGCCGCACTATAAGAAGCAGGCCGGCGAGCCACCGCGCGTGCAACCGTCCAGGGCCCGTGGGGCCGGCGCGCGCGCCCCCAAGTACCCATTGATCGAAATCGGACGTGCCAAGCGCAAGCAGGACGCGCTCGCGGGGCTCAAACGCTGGAAGGCGCGTCACCCCAAAGCGGCGAAGTACCTGAAGCGCGCCGACGTGCTGGTCGATTCGATGCGCGGCCGCTCTTCCACCTGGACGCGGATCCGCGTGAACCTGCAGCACGTGCCGCCCAAGCTCCGGCCCCGTCAGGAGCGCCTCGACCCGGACGAGAAGACTTTGTCGAGCTGGTAGGGGCGGGTGACGTCGAGCTGGTCGTACCGGCAGTCGGCGGGCCGCTTGTCGGGCCGCCAGCGCAGGAAGGTCGCGGCGTGGCGGAAGCGATCGCCCTGCAAGTGGTCGTACTTCACCTCGCACACGCGCTCGACGCGCAGCGGCTCCCAGGAGAGATCCTTACCGGCGCTCCAGCGGCTTTGTCCTCCGGGCATCCGGCCGCTCTCCGCGTCGGCCTCCGCCCACGCCCGCCAGGGATGCTGCTCCAGCGCGTTCTTGCGCAGCGGCGCGAGCTCTTTCACGAGCTGCTTGCGCATCGCCATCGTGAACGACGAGGTGACGCCGACGTGCTGCAGCTTGCCGCGGTCGCCGTACAGGCCCAGCAGGAGCGAGCCCACCGCGTCCTTACCGGATTTGTGCCAGCGGAATCCCGCCACCACACAGTCAGCGGTGCGCGCGTGCTTCACCTTGATCATCGCGCGCTTGCCGGGCTGGTAGGTGAGCTCCGCCGGCTTGGCGATCACGCCATCCAGGCCTGCGCCCTCGAATTGCTCGAGCCACTGCTCGGCGATGGCTCGGTCTCGCGTCATCGGCGTGAGATGAAGCGGGGAGCGGATCTTCGCGAACACCTGCTCGAGGAGCGCGCGACGCTCGCTCTGCGCGATCGCCATGCGGTCGCGCCCGTCCGAGGCGAGCAGGTCGAATGCGACGAAGCTCGCCGGCGTCTCCTTCGCGAGCTTGGCCACGCGCGAGGCGGCGGGGTGCAACCGCATTTGCAGCGCGTCGAAGTCGAGCCCGTGCGACATCGTGATCACGATCTCGCCGTCGATCACGCAGCCCTTGGGCAGCTGCGCGAGCAGCCCGTCGTGGAGCTCGGGGAAATAGCGGTCGAGCGGCTTCAGGTCGCGGCTCTGGATGTAGACGTCCGAGCCGCCGCGAAACACGATCGCGCGGAACCCGTCCCACTTCGGCTCGAAGAGAAAGCTCCCGCCCTCTGGCAAGGCGTCGGCCAGTTTGGCGAGCATCGGCTCGATCGGCGGGGCGATGGGGAATTGGTCTTTGGCGCGTCGAGGCATACTGATAATACACCGCCGCCCTCGCGCGTGTGAAGATCGCGCCCGATATTGCCGCGTGGCTCGAAGTCGTCGTCCCCTCACGCTCGGGATCATTGCGCTGCTCCTGCGTCTCGCCCAGCGTCATGAACCGGATCGCGGACTCAATGACTCGGGAGAATCCTGTGGCGGAACACGTTCACAGAATGGAAGGGGCTGCGCGAGGCGAAGGTCCTTCAGAGCGCCGGCACCCGCCCGATGCGCACGCTGGGCACGGGGCCCACATGGTGCAGGACATGCTGCGACGGTTCATCGGGTCGGCGATCCTCACCGTCCCGATCATCCTCTACTCGCCGCTGGGCATCTCGCTCTTCGGCCGCGAGCTCGCGCCGCCATTTGGGCTGTCGTCCGGGCTCCTGGGTTTCGTCCTAACGTCAATCGTCGTCTGGTGGGGCGGGTGGCCATTCGTGTCGTCCGCGGCGCGCTCGCTGCGACAGGGCGAGCTCACGATGATGACCCTAATCGCGACCGGCATCCTCGTGAGCTACGTCTACTCGACTGCGGTCACCTTCGGGTTCCCGGGCGAGCCGTTCTACGATGCCGCGGCGATGTTGACCACGTTCAGCCTGCTCGGCCACTGGTTGGAGATGCGCAGCCGCTTCGCCACCGGTCGGGCGGTGGAGGCGCTGCTCGAGCTCGCGCCGCCTACCGCGCGGCGGGTGCGGAATGGACAAGAAGAGGAAGTGCCGCTCGAAGCCGTCGCGGTGGGCGACATCCTTGCCGTTCGGCCAGGCGACACGATCCCGGTGGACGGCGTCCTGATCGAAGGCTCGAGCTACGTAGATGAATCGATGCTCACCGGAGAGCCGGTGCCGGTCGCGAAGGGGCCGGGCGACGAAGTCGTGGGCGGGACGCGTAACCAGCAGGGAGCGTTCCGGTTCCGCGCGACCAAGGTCGGAGCTGATACGGCCCTGGCTCGCATCGTCGCCATGGTCCGGGACGCGCAGTCCTCCAAGGCGCCGGCGCAGCGCCTGGCTGACCTTGCCGGCAAGTACTTGGTCATCGTGGCGCTCGCGTCCGGGATCGTCACGTTCCTGATCTGGCTCGTGTTTGGACACCAAGGCGTCGCGTTCGCGCTGTCGGCTGCGGTGGCGGCCATCGTGATCGCCTGTCCGGACGCGCTCGCGCTCGCGACTCCGACGGCGATCACGGTCGGCGTGGGGCGGGCAGCACGGGCTGGCGTGCTGTTCAGAAACGCCACGGTTCTCGAGGCGGCCGCCAAAGTAGACACAGTTGTCTTCGACAAGACCGGCACGCTCACCGAAGGCCGGCCGTCAGTGACGGACGTCATTCCTGCGGCCGGCGTGGAGGACGCAGAGATTCTCCGGCTCGCCGCTGCAGCGGATGCGCAGTCGGAGCACCCACTCGCTTCAGCCGTAGTCGAAGCTGCCAAGAAGCGAGCCCTTGTCGTGGATCCGCCCTCCCACTTCGAGGCCGTCCCGGGTAACGGCGTAAAGGCGACCGTGAGCGGTCGCGCCGTGCTGGTCGGTAATAGAAAGCTGCTTGAGCGGAACGGCGTCTCGCCGGGGCTCGAGGGCGAAGCCGAGAGGCTGCGAGCGGAAGCCAAGACCGCGCTCTACGTGGCGGCGGACGGCCGGGTGCTCGGTCTCATCGCAGTCGCCGATCGGATTCGTCCGACCGCAAGCAGTGCCGTTTCGGCGCTCCACCACCTCGGCATCCACGTCCTGCTCCTGACGGGGGACAGCCGCGCCACCGCCGAAGCAGTCGCCCGCACGCTCGGCATCGATGATGTCCGCGCGGAGGTATTGCCAGCTGACAAGGCTGTCGAGGTCCGGCGACTCGAGGAACAAGGCCGCCGGGTGGCCATGGTTGGAGATGGGGTAAACGACGCGCCGGCGCTGGCGGCGGCGACGGTCGGCATTGCAATCGGCGCGGGAACCGACGTTGCGATTGAGACCGCTGGAATCATCCTGATGAAGGACGACCCGGCCGACGTCCCGGTGGCGCTGGTTCTTGCCCGCCGCGCGCACCGCAAGATCGAGCAGAATCTTTTCTGGGCCGCGATCTACAACTTGATCGCGATCCCGCTCGCTGCAGGCGCGTTGTATCCGTCGCTCGGCATCCTGCTCAAGCCGGCGTGGGCGGCGCTCGCGATGAGCGCGAGCACGATGACGGTGACGGTGAATGCCCTGTTCCTTCGACCCCCCCCATGAGAACGGAGCCGCTCATCCAGCCTCGGCATTGATGCGAGGATCGCGACGTCATAGTCCCATTACTGCGTAACGGTAATCGTCCCTGTGAACCCGGCGTACTGCGGCAAGGATGGGGGATGGAGGGCACAGTGGTAGCCGTATGTGCCCGGCGCGGTGAATACAAAGTGATACGACCCTCCGGCGGCCCCTCCACCACCATACTGGCCGCCGCCGCTCGGCGCGCTGAGGGTCCCGCTGTTCCACGCGCCCGCGTCGCTGGTGGTGGTATGGGCCGAGGGGCCGTTGTTCGTCCACTGAACCGTCGTACCAACCTTGATCGGCAGTGCGGCAGGCGAGAAAGCGAAGTCTTGAATTGTCACGCACGCGACTGTTGCGCTTGACGTGCACGCCGACCCGCCGCCCCCTGGTCCGCTGGAATTCGTGCAGGCGACGGTCGCGAGGAGGAGTGCTAGCAAGCCTGGATGACGGTTCATGGGCCCTCCAATCAAATGGCAGTCCAAAATTACGGGGCGCTCAACGTGCTCACGCCGCGCAACACGACAGCTTCGCGACATCCTTCGTGAACGCCTGCGCCGCGAGCTTGATGCCCTCCGAGAGTGTCAAGTACGGATGGAGGGTGGCGGTGACCTCGTCGATCGTGAGCCCAAGCTTCGTCGCGAGGGTCGGCTCGGTGATCATCTCCCCGGCTTCGGCTGCGAGGATGTGCGCGCCGATGAGTTTCTTGGTACCGGCATCCGCCACGAGCTTGATGAATCCCCGGGTGTCATGCGCCGCGAGTGCCCTCGGCACGTGCTCGAGCGGCAGCTTGGAGACGAGCGGCTCGATCCCCTGGGCGCGTGCCTCGCTCTCAGTAAGGCCGACGGAGGAGACAGCGGGATCGGTGAAGGTGACTTTGGGCAGCGCCGAGAGATCGTAGCGGCGTTCGTTCCCGGTCAGGGCGTTCTCAGCCGCCAGTGCACCGGCGTAGGCCGCCACATACACGAACATCGGGTCGCCGATCACGTCGCCTGCGGCATACACGTAGGGATTCGTCGTCTGCAGAAACTCGTCGACGACGATTTGTCCCTTCGTGCCGAGGGTGACGCCGATGGTTTCGAGCCCGAAGCCCGCCGTGTTGGCTCGGCGACCCGTGGCGACCAGCAGCTGTTCGGCGCGTCCAATGCGCGCGGCGGAACTTGCGCGGTACTGGACCTCGTAGCCATCCCTGCCCCTGCTCACTCGATTAACCCTGACGTCGGTGTAGACCTCGAGCCCCTCCGACCGGAGGTAGTCTGCCAGGGCGTTGCTGATATCCGGGTCTTCAACGGCGACGATGCGGGGCAGCGCTTCGAGGACCGTCACCCCCACACCGAGCCGCGCGAACATCTGGGCCAGCTCGAGACCCACGGCGCTCCCGCCGATCACGACGAGGGAGTGGGGAAGCCGCTCCAACGCCATCGCCGACGCGTTGTCCAGGTAGCCGGCCTCGGCGAGACCTGGGATCGGCGCTGCCCAGGGAGACGAGCCAGTGGTCACCACGATCTTGCCCGCAGTCAGCGTACGACCACTGGCGAGGCGAACCTCGCGATTGGAGACGAAGGCGGCGCGCTCCTGGAACAGAGTGATGGAAGAGTAGGCCCGCAGCACGTCCCAGTACTTCGCCTGCCGCAGCTCGGCCACGAGCGCATCCTTCTCGGCCCACACCGTCGGCCAGTCGGGCTGTCCGTCGGTCGCGGGGATTCCCCGAAACCCGTGATGGACCCTGCGGTGCTGCGCCTCGGCTGCGCGGATCAGCGTCTTCGACGGCACGCAGCCGACGTTCACGCATGTCCCCCCGAGCGTGCCACCCTCGGCCAACGCAACGCGGGCACCGAGGTCCGCGGCTTTAATCGCAGCGGCGAACCCCGCCGAGCCACCCCCTACAACCAGGAAGTCAAACTCGCCGCCACCACTTGGGATCACGGTCGGCGCCTCGGTCACTGGCCGCCTCCGGGAGCCTTCGACGTGTCTGGCAGGATGGTAGCGCCGAAGCCCGTGAGCTTTGTCAGGTGCGCGGCGATCTGCGTGGGGCTGACCTGCCGCGGGTCGTAGCGCACGACGCCGAGACTGTCGTCCAACGTCACGGTGGCGCTGTACACGCCCGGAAGCCGCTTCAACGCGAGCCGCGCGGTCGTGGGACAGCTCCCGCACGTCATCTTCGAGATGTGCAGCCGAACCGTGGCCGTATCCGGAGTCTGGGCAGCGATGCCCAGATTCTGCAGGTTGGCTCCAAGGATTCGTCCGCACACAGCGGGCACAAGAAAGCCGCGCCCGTGAGTCCGGCGGTGACGAGGAGCCCTGCCTTGGCTGATGACAACATGGTCAACCTCCTGCGGGACGAGCCCGCGTGACGTACTTCCCCCCAATCCACTCCGGGACGCAGCCGAGGAAGCAACTTCCCACCGCCACCACGAGGCCGATCGAGCCCCAACGATCTGGCCCGAGCGGCAGGACGCCCAACCCGTAGGTGAGCGTCACGACCGCACCGAGCAGAAGGAAGGGACCAGTGAAGTAGCAGTGGAGGCGGCCACAGCGGGCTGCGTTGACGAGGCACGCGGTGCCAGCCACTGAGAGCGCCGCCGTCCATAGTATGGTGCGCCAGATCGGGCCGACGACGTAGCCGGCGACGAACGCGATCAGGGGTAGTCCCCAGAGCACGAAACGCCCGACCGTTCGGCCAGTCAGATCGCGTTGATCGGGCGTGGAGCAGCAATCGGCCATGGGCGACGTCCTAGTTGAGTAGAAACTTCGACCACCAGGGGAACGTGAGCAGCGGGATCGAGACGATCGTCGCCGTCCACAGCGCCCATTTCATCCGGCGGCGGGCGATCGGCGAGGCGCACAAGGTGCCAGGCACGCACGCCCGCTTCTCCTCACCGCGCAGCACGACGAAGCCGAAGCCGAGCGCCAGCACGGTGCCCGCGACGAAGTACGGCCGGAGCGGCTCGAACGTCGCAGCGAGCCCGGCGCCGCTCAGGCCCAACGCAACGGCGACGAGCGGTCCAGCGCAGCACAGTGTCGACACCACGGCCGCGACAACGCCGCCAGTGGCAGCGAGTGCCGTCTTAGTGACCGACGTCGTCATGGTCTTCCAATACCTCCAGGATCGGGCAGTCGTCCGTCGGCCGCCGCGCCGTGCACGCCGTGGCCAAACGCTCCAGCGTGCCCTTCATGCGTTGGAGATCGCGGATCCTCTGTTGGACGACTTCAATCTTCTGTCTGGTTTTCCGCTCGACGGCATCACAGGCGGCCCCGTGCCGGACGCGCAGCCCGAGCAACTCCTGGATCTCCTCCAACGAGAAACCGAGCTCCTGGGCGTGCTTAATGAAGCGGAGCCGCGCCACCGCGTCCTCAGCGTACTGGCGGTAGCCGGCCGGCGTCCGTCGCGGGGTCGGGAAGAGGCCCCGCCGCTCGTAATAGCGGATCGTCTGGATGTTCACGTGGGCCGCGCTCGCGATCTGTCCGATGGTGAGGGGCATGCTTCAGGATAAACCATATACCTAGGTGCAGGGTCAAGGGGGGACGTCTGGCCGCCGAGGAAAGGGGTATCAGACGTGGTCGCTGGGGAATCCGTGCAATGAGCCTGCCCCAATATGCGACCGGCGTCGTCATGCTCGCACTCTGCTGGTCTTCCGGCCCAAGCTGGGGATTGCTGCGTCTTCTGCTCGTGCGGTTCGGGCCGATGTCCGCCCAGTCAGACTGGGGGGACATGACTACGTTGGTGGCGTCGTAGTATATTGGGAGCGCGCATGAAACTCTCACTCGTCAGACTCGTCGCTACGCTGCTGCTGAGCGGCCAGATGTTGCCGGTTGGCCTGCCGTTGTTATGTGACCAAGTCCAGCGAGGGACGTCACCCAATTGCGAGCAGCAGATGGCGTTTCACCCGTCTGGGCCGGTTGTGGATGTCACGACCCACTCTGCCCCCTGCGCCAATCCTGCGTTCTGCGCGATCACGGCAACCGCGGCGCTCTCGTTGAAAGCGCGAATCTCCGTTTCTGTTCGAGAGTCTCACATCGTCTCCTTCCGTCTAGCCACGTTCGCTCCGGCTGATCTGCAGCCGCCTCTCCCTCCGCCGCCCCAAGCCTAACCTCTCCTAGGTGTAGTGTGCCCTGACGCTGCGCTCCGGCGAGCGTCAGACCGAATCCTTTGATGGCGTCGCGTCCCTGGGAGGGGACACCTATGCGAATCCGTATCCTTCGGCTCGCCGTCTTGGCAGCCGCCTTTTCTGTTGGCTGCGTAGTGCCCGCGACGAGACAGCAGCTCGCCTTGCCCAAGTCTCTCGCAACGGCCCCAGCCTACGAGGTGCCCGATCGTCTCCTCAGGCGCCGGACCGAGCTCGGGCTCACCGACGCGCAGGCGGCGAAGCTCGCCGCCCTCTCGGCCAATCTCCACACCCTGGAGGAGACCTGGCAGCGGCTCCGGGCCCTGGGGAGCTCGAAGCCTTGGATCGTCCCGACGGGCCGCCCGTTGCCGCAGCAGGCGTTTGATCGTGCGCTCAAAACGCTCACAGCGCCGCAGCGTGAACGCGCGGTGCAAGTGCTGGCCTCGAGCGCGGACTCGAGCGATTGAGCGCGCGCGACGCTCCCGCCCGTGGTCCTGCCCCTCCGGCTGGAGGGCCAGGCGTCCAAGGCCGCCGACACAGGTGCTCGGCCTACCTTGACGCGTCGCGCTCGCGTCGCGTCGGCCCCGGCCCTACCGCCGGGAACATCTTCGTGAGGACAGGCATGCGCATTCGACCGCTCGTCTGGCTGGCCGTGCTGGTCAGCTCGACACCACCAGTGTTGGCTCAGCAACCGGACGTGGAGAGCCCTCCAGTGACTAGCGACTCCGCCCTGCAGGCGCTCGTCGCCGAAGCGCTCGCCCGGAACCCGACCGTCGCGCAGCGGCAAGCAGCCGTCCGAGCCGCCACGCTCCGCATCCGACCCGCCGGTTCGCTGCCGGATCCGATGCTGACGGTCGGCGTGATGGACCTGGTGCTGCCGCACTTCGACTTCAACCAAAGCGACTTCACCGAGGCGGACTTGGAGCTGAGCCAAGAGATTCCTTGGCCCGGAGCGTTAGGCGCGCGCTCCGGGGTGATGCGCGCGGCCGCGGCCGGCGCGAGGGCCGAAGAGGGCACGGTCCGCCGGGACGTAATGACCGCGATGGCGGTCGCCTACTACCGCCTTGGCTACGCGGTGACGGCCCTGGAGACGCTGCGGCACCAGAGGGAGCTTCTCGAAGCCGCCGTCCAGCTCAGCACGACGCGCTACGCCACAGGCGCCGCGCCGCAAAGCGATCCCCTCCAGGCAAAACTGGCCCGGGATCGCCTGCGGTCCGAGGAGTTCGCATTGGAGAGCGAGCGACTCGCCGCGCTCGCCGCGGTGAATGCGCTGCGGAACCGGGCACCCGGAGACTCGGTCCCGGTCATCTCGATCGACCCGGCTGCGCTGCGTGCCGGGGCAGCGCCGCAGCCTCCTGCGGACTCGCTCGTTGCCCTCGCCCTCGCAACCCATCCCCGGCTCGCCGTTCGCCGGGCGGCAGTCGACGCGGCCACGCGCTCGATTCAAGTCGAGCGTCTCGGCGCCCGGCCTGACTTCACCCTGACGCTGCGCTACGGTTACCGACCGCGGGCGTTCAACTTCAACTTTCCGGACTTCTTCTCCGCCTTCGTAGGCCTGCGCCTTCCGGTGTGGGCGTGGCGCAAACAGAACCGGCTCGCCGACGCCGCCCGCGCGGATTCGACTGGAGCCGCGGCTGGGCTGCGCGACGCGGAGCTCCAGCTCAGTCGCGAGGTCACTGAAGGCGCTGCCCGAGTCCAGGCGTCACTGCAGCGCCTTGCGCTCCTCGTGGACGGCGTCCTGCCCAATGCGCGGGGGACCGTCGAATCGGTACTCCGGAGCTATCAGGTCGGTCGCGTCGAATTCCTGACGCTGCTGTCGGTCGAAGACGCGCGATACCGGGCCGAGCTGGAAGCAGTCGCCGTAGCAGCGGACTACCAGGCTCAACTCGTCATGCTGCGGCAGCTGACCGCAGGGGAGACGCAGCCGTGAAACAGATCCTTACCGGGCTGCTCTTCGCAGCCATGACGCTGACTGGATGCAAGAAGGCGCCCGCTCCGAGCCCGGAGATGGCGGGCATGAAGGACATGCAGGGGATGCCTGGAATGGCAGCTGCCGGCGCCGACACGTCGGGCGTCCCACTGGTTCGTGCCGAGGCTGCGAGGCTCGGCATCACGTTTGCTCGGGCCGCCGAGCGCCCGGTACGATCCGCGGTGCGGGCAGTCGGGATACTGAAGTACGCCGAACCCAACCTCGTGTACGTCAACGCTCGAGTCGGAGGCTGGGTCGAGCAGCTGTACGCCGACTACGTGGGCAAGCGCGTCGAGCAGGGAGAGCCGCTGCTCGCGCTCTATTCGCCCGACCTCGTGAGTGCGCAGGAGGAGTATCTGTTGGCGCGGCGACTGAAGGACGACACGCTCGCGGCTAGCGCTCGGCGTCGCCTCGCCCTGTGGGACATCCCGTCCGATCAAATCGACAGTCTCGAGACGAGAGGAAGCGTGACGCGCACGCTGTTGCTGCGCGCCCCCCGGAGCGGAGCTGTCACGGAGAAGATGGTCATCGAAGGCCAAGCGGTGAGGGCGGGGGACAACCTGTTCCAAATCGCCGACGCCCGAGTGCTGTGGGTGGACGTCGCAATCTTCGAGCAGGACGCGGCCGCCGTTCGCGTCGGCACCCGGGCTACGATCACCGTGGACGCGCTCCCGGGAGGGACGTTTCGCGGCAGCGTGACGTTCATCTACCCGCAGCTCGATGAGAAGACCCGCACCCTGACGGCCCGCGTCGCTGTGGACAACGTCGACGGCGCCTTGCGCCCGGGAATGTACGCGACGGCGGCGCTCGCGACGGCGGGCCGGCGGAGCGTGAGCGTGCCGCTCGAGGCGGTGCTGCCCACCGGGACGAAGGACCTGGTCTTCGTGAACCGCGGCGACGGCCGGTTCGTGCCCCGGGAGGTTCGTGTGGGGCTCCGCGGTGACTCGCTCGTCGAGATCGTCGAGGGCTTGAAGCCCGGCGACGAAGTCGTGGCCTCCGCGACGTTCCTGCTCGACTCGGAGTCGAACCTCGCCGCGGCGATTCAGGGACTCATGCTCCAGATGGGGATGGGCCTGAACATGGGCGGGATGGAGATGGGGAAAGGGGAAACGGGAAAGGGGAAGCGGCCATGATCGAGAAACTCATCGCGTGGTCCATCCGGCGCCGTGAGCTCGTGGCGCTCGGCGCGATCTTCGTGCTCGTGGCTGGCGTGTTCCTGCTGCGCACGATGCCGGTGGATGCGATCCCGGATCTCTCGGACACCCAAGTGATCGTTTACACCGACTACCCGGGCCAGGCGCCCCAAGTCGTCGAGGACCAGGTCACCTATCCGTTGCTCACCACATTCCTTGCCGTGCCAAAAGTGAAGGTTGTGCGCGGGCAGTCGATGTTCAGTTCGTCCTTCGTGTACGTGATCTTCCAGGACCGGACAGATCTCTACTGGGCGCGCTCCCGCGTGCTCGAGTACCTGAACGCGATTCAGGGCCGGCTCCCCGGCGGCGCCAAGACCCGGCTCGGACCGGACGCCACCGGTGTGGGCTGGGTCTATCAGTACGCCCTCGAGGGTCCCGGCTATTCGCCCGACCGGCTCCGCTCGATTCAGGACTTCCAGGTGCGCTACGCCCTGCAGTCCGTGGCGGGCGTGGCCGAGGTCGCGAGTCTCGGCGGGTTCGTGCGCCAATACCAGGTACTGCTCGACCCGGCCCGGCTCCTCGGCTACGGGGTAACGGCGCGCGAGGTCATCGCGGCTGTGCGCGGGGCTAACCAGGACGTGGGGGCGCGCACGGTGGAAGTCGCGGGCTCGGACTACGCGATCCGCGGGCTCGGCTATTTCCGTGGAGTCGGGGACATCGGGAAGGTCGCGGTCGGCGTCGGGAAGGATGGGCGCCCGGTGCGGGTCGGTGATGTGGCCCGGGTGACGATCGGGCCCGACCTGCGGCTCGGGATCGCAGAGCGAGATGGAAGAGGCGAGGCCGTCGGCGGGGTCGTGGTCATGCGCTACGGCGAGAACGCGTTGCGCGTGATCGACGGCGTGAAGCAGCGGATCGCCGAGATCGCGCCCGCACTGCCGGCCGGCGTCCGGATCGTGCCGACGTACGACCGCTCGGACTTGATTCACGGGTCCATCAAGACCCTGTGGCGTACCCTGCTCGAAGAATCGGTCATTGTCGCGCTGGTCTGCGCGGCCTTCCTGCTGCACGCGCGCAGCGCCCTCGTAGCGATCGCCACCCTGCCGCTCGGGATACTTGTCGCGCTCGCCGTTACGCGTTGGCTCGGGGTCAACGCCAACATCATGAGTCTGGGGGGCATTGCGATCGCGATCGGTGCGATGATCGACGCCGCGATCGTGATGCTGGAGAACCTCCACAAGCACATCGAGCATGAGCCAGAGCGCCCGCACTGGGAGCGCGTGCTCGCAGCCGCCCGGGAGGTGGGCCCTGCGCTCTTCATGTCGCTCCTCATCATTACGTTCGCGTTCCTACCCGTCTTCACGCTCGAAGACCAGGAGGGGCGTCTGTTCCGGCCGCTCGCGCTCACCAAGACCTTCGCCATGGCGGCCGCGGCGCTGCTCTCGGTGACGCTCGTGCCCGCACTCATGGGGTGGTTCGTGAAGGGAAAGATCCGGGCGGAGACGGAGAACCCGCTCAACCGCTGGGCCCTCCAGCTCTATCGGCCGGTGCTGCAATGGGCGCTGCGGGCCCGCTGGCTGGTGCTGGGCGGTGCCGCGGGCGTCCTGCTGCTGACGCTCCTTCCCTTTGCGGGTCTCGGCAGCGAGTTCATGCCGCCCTTGAACGAGGGCTCGCTGATGTACATGCCCAACACACTGCCGGCGGTATCCCTCACCACGCAGCGGCGCCTCCTTCGCGTGGAGGACAGTATCCTCATGACGTTTCCTGAGGTCGCGTCGGTGTGGGGCAAGGCGGGCCGGGCGAATACGGCCACCGACTGGGCGCCGATGTCCATGGTCGAGACCGTCGTAAACCTGAAGCCAGAGTCGGAGTGGCGGCCGGGGATGACCCAGGATCGCCTGATCGCCGAAATGGATCAACGGCTGCGTCTCACGGGCGCGGTCAACACCTGGACCATGCCGATCAAGAACCGCACGGACATGCTCTCGACCGGCGTGCGGACGACCCTCGCGGTCAAGATCTTCGGCCCCGACCTCCAGACCATCCAGCGCATCGGTCAGAATATCGAGCGCGCGCTCGCGCCGCTCCCCGGCACGGCGAGCGTCTACGCCGAGCGGTCGTTCGGGGGGCGCTACCTGGATATCCGGCCGGATGCGGACGCCCTCGCCCGCTATGGCCTCACTACCGGCGACGCGCAGGAGGTGATCAGCCTGGCGCTCGGGGGGGACGAGATCACCACCACGGTGGAGGGCCGGGAGCGCTATCCCGTGCAGGTGCGTTATGCCCGTGACTTCCGAGATGACCCCACCACGATCAGCCGGCTCCTGGTCGGCGGCAGCAACGGCCCGCAGGTGCCGCTCGGGCAGGTGGCGGACATTCAGTTCAGTCCCGGCCCCCCGATGATCCGGAGCGAGGGGGGCTATCTCTATGACCAGGTCTCGATCGACGTGCGGGGGCGGGACGTCGGGAGCTATGTGCGCGACGCTCAGGCCGTCGTGGCGCGCGAGGTGAAGCTGCCGACCGGCTACTGGCTGCGCTGGAGCGGTCAGTACGAGGCGATCGAGCGGGTCAAGGCGCGGCTCCAAGTCGTCGTCCCGCTCACGCTGGGGATCATCGCGCTGCTCCTGTATCTCACCTTCGGTACGGTAGCCGAGACGGCGATCGTGATGCTGTCGCTGCCGTTCGCCCTGGTCGGCGGGGTGTGGATCATGTGGCTACTCGACTACAACCTGTCGATTGCCGTCGCGGTCGGATTCATTGCTCTAGCCGGTGTCGCGGCCGAGACCGGCGTGGTGATGCTGATCTACCTTGATCACGCTTGGGAGGCGGTCACACAGGGCGGGAGGCGTCCCACACTCGCGGAGCTGGTGGGCGCCATCGAACACGGCGCAGTCAACCGCGTACGGCCGAAGCTCATGACGGTGCTCGCGATCATGCTCGGCCTCGTGCCCGCGCTGTGGAGTCACGGCGCGGGGGCGAGCGTGATGAAGCGGATCGCAGCGCCGATGGTGGGCGGGATGGTGACGTCCACGATCCTGACGTTGATCGTAATTCCAGTCATCTACTACCTGTGGCGCCGCCGAGGACTCGAGGATTCGGCTGACGCAGCGCCTTGGACGACAACAAGGGAGGAAGCATGAACAGAACGATGATCGCCGGGCTCGCCGCCGCGCTCGTGGTCGCCGCGTGTGGGAAGAAGGAGGCGGCACCGCAGCAGGCGATGCCCGGCATGGGCAGCATGCCCGGGATGACCGGCATGCAGGGGATGGGGATGCGGAGCGATTCCCTGATGCCGATGATGCGCGGGCACCTCGACTCGCTGGCGGTGATCTCGCCGCCGTTTGCCGCGGGTATGCTCAGCATGCACGAGGCCATGGCGTCGCGCATGCTCGACGCGATGGGGGCAGACATGACAGCCATGGGGATGAAGCCGGACCCCGCGTGGACTGCGCTGACCGATTCCATCAAACAGGACCTTGCGGACCTGCCGGTGTTCTCGGGACGCGCGCTGGATGCGCGGCTCAAGGCGCACACCGGTCGGATGCGCCGGCTGATGGGGATGCACGAGACCATGATGCAGGGCATGAAGAGGCCGACGTGACGGATCGCGTCGCACTACTCCGCCGGGGAGCGAGGCTCGAGAGCGTTACCGTCGCTTACAACGCCGTTGAGGGTGGCGTCGCCGTTGTGGCCGGTCTCGCAGCAGGTTCGGTGGCGCTGACCGGGTTCGGCATCGACTCGGTGATCGAGGTGGCGAGCGGCGTGGTGCTGTGGTGGCGGCTCAGGGCGGAGCTGGGCGCGGCGCACGTCGGGCCCGCTGTCGAAGCGCGGGCGGCGCGCTGGGCAGGCGTCCTGCTCCTCGCACTCGCGGTCTACATCGTGGCTGAATCAGGCCGTCGGCTCCTCACTGGCGATCGGCCTGGGGAGAGCGTGGTGGGGATCGTGCTCATGGTGCTCTCATTGATCGTGATGCCCCTACTCGCCCGAGCGAAGCTCCGCCTGGCGGCCAGCCTCGGGAGCCGGGCGCTCCGGGCGGACGCGCACGAGACCATCGTCTGCGCCTGGCTGTCGGCGACGACTCTCATGGGTCTGGGCCTCAACGCGGTACTCGGCTGGTGGTGGGCCGATCCGGTGGCGGCTCTGGCCATGGTCCCACTCATCATGCGAGAGGGGCTCGAAGCGTGGCGGGCGGAGCCGTCCCCTAGGGTCTGAACGACATTACATGCGAGCCCTTCAATCGGTCCGGCAGGGTCTCGTACATGACTCCGGCCACGACCACTCCCGAGACGAAGGTCAACGCGGCGATGGCGCCGATCGCGAAGGGCATGGTGAACGCGTCCGCCAGTAGCCCTGCGGCGATCGCGCCTATGGCGTAGCCGGAGTCGCGCCACAGCCGGTACACTCCCACGGCGCTCGCCCGCCAGTCCGGGTGCGCGACGTCTGACACGGCCGCGAGCAGGGTGGGGTAAACCAGCGCGGTCCCGATCCCCAAGAACGTGGCGCCGGCCATCCAAGACGAGAAGGAGCGGCCCACGACGAATGCCGTGATGCCCACCCCCTGCACCCACATCCCACTAGCGATCATCCACTTCCGTCCCCAGCGGTCGCTCAGCGCTCCGGTAGCGAGCTGGCCCATTCCCCACACGAGGGGGTAGGTCGCGGTCACCAACCCGATGCGGTCGAGCGTGACGCCACGCGTGGCTAGAAACACGGGGATCAGTCCCCACACCATCCCGTCGTTCAGGTTGTTGACCATTCCCGCCTGGCTCGCGGCGAAGAGCGCACGATCTTTCCAGCTCGTGAGCAGCAGGATGCGGGCGAACCCGGGGCGGGATTGCTCCGAGCCGCGCTGGCGCGCCTCCGCGAGCGCGTGGTCATGGGTGTCGCGGACTGCAAACACGGAGAGGAGCAGTCCCAGCGTGGCGAACGCTATGCCGGGATAGAAGGGCGCCGGCCGCAGGCCTTGCGAGGCGGCGAGGTAGCCGGTGAGCAGCGCCGATAGTGACACGGCGGCGTAGCCCGCGAACTCGTTCAGCCCCATCGCCAGGCCACGCCGCGCCGGCCCTACGAGATCGATCTTCATGATCACCGTCGTAGACCAGCACAGTCCCTGGTTGACGCCGAGCAGGACGTTGGCGGACACGATCCACCCCCAGCTCGGCGCCCAGATGATGAGCAGCGGCACCGGGAGCCCCGCGAGCCAGCCTGCGATGAGCAGCGGCTTGCGGCCGATCCGGTCGGCGAGCTGCCCGGCGAAGAGATTGGCGATCGCTTTAACGATGCCAAAGCTGACAAGGAAGGAAAGGACGGCGGTCTTCGAGACGAGCCCGAAGTCTGCCTGGGCGATGAGTGGGACGACGGTGCGCTCGAGCCCCACCATCGCTCCGACGAAGGCATTGACGACGACGAGCAGCGTGAACTGACGCCAGTTCGCGCCGAGGCCGAGCCGGATGGGAGACGGCGTGTCAGGCAACGGCGCAGCGATTGGCGCCCGCCTCCAGCTCGGTGGGGTCATCAGGCAACGTGCCCGCTTCGTTCAGGGCGACGATGCGGTGATGGTTCGGCGGTGTTGGCGGGAGCCGGGCGAGGATCCGGCCCACGAACGCTTCCTCGGTCTCACGCAAGAGCAACGTCCGCCCCTGGACTTCCCCGAGCGTCGCGCTGATGGGCCGACCGTCGAACGCCACGGGCTCGCTCGTATGAGCAGGCAGGACGACGGTCTCGGGAGGCAATGTAACCAGGCGCTGCAAGGAGGCGTGGAGCACGCGAGCCCGCCGGCGCGACTCGTCTGTCGTCGCCTCAAGATCGGGACGACCAACCGCCGCCAGGAACAGCGTGTCGCCGGTGAACAGGGCATGGTCGTCCAGCAGATAGCAGGCGCTCTCCGGGGTGTGGCCAGGCGTGTGCAGCACCTTGAGGCGGGCGGATCCCACGGGCAACGTGTCGCCTTCTTTCAGGGGCTCGTACTCGAAGGAGACGCGATGCGTCGTCGGAAGACAGAGCCTCGCCCCAGTGTCGGCTGCGAGAGCCCGGGCGCGGGACAAGTGGTCGGCGTGCACGTGCGTTTCGAGGACCGTGCGGATACGCCAGCCATGCTCGTCGGCTACGCGACGGTACACCTGGGGATCGAGCGAGGCATCGATGACGACAGCAGCGCCGTTCGAGCCGATGAGATAGGAGAGGCAGCCCTTCCCAGTGCGGCGCAGCTGCACGATCCGCGCGGCGCTCCCGGAGCACGAAACCTCGGCGGTGTTCCATGCCAGACTCCAGGCGCGCATTCCGCCCTCGAGCGACACCGCGTCCAGGCCGCGCGTGCGCAAGCGCTCAGCAGCCAGCATGCTCGTCTTCCCGGCGGCGCACACGGTCACGATGCGGTCGCCATTCGTGGGGTGGAAGTTCGCCAGGGCGGTCGGGTCGCCGCGCCGCAGCGCGTCGTAGGCATCGGCGTGCACGCTGCCGGGGATGCTCCACTCGGCGCGTTCGGCAGCGGGGCGCACATCGAGGACTGTGACTGGTGCCCCCCGCTCGAGCAGGTCCCGCAGTCCTTCGGTGGAGATGGTGGATGCGGTCATCGGGGGAGCGTGCCTAGGTCGCGGGCCTCTGTGCCGTGAACAGCACCGCCTTTACGCCATAGGCCTCGGCGGCGTCGCGCGTCGATTCCTTCCGGAATGCGAACCCCGGTACGACCGTCGAACGCACCCGCGTGAACCCCGCGCCCTCGAGCAACCCAAACACCTCTCCCTCCGGGAGAGCGCCGCCGATTCAGCTGGCCCAGAGCTTGGGATCATTGACGATGGACTGCGAAAGCTGTTTCGCACTCACAATGTCGGTGATCGAGAGCCGGCCGCCGGGCTTGATGACGCGGAACAGCTCGCGGATCACGCTGCGCTTGCGGAAGGACAGGTTGATGACGCCGTTCGAGATCACCACGTCGACGCTCGCATCTGGCAGCGGAATGTCCTCCATCCGCCCCTCGTGGCACGCCATCCGCACGCCTGAAGCGGCGGCATGGGCCTCGGCCTTGCGACACATCGTCGGGTTCAGATCGACGCCGACCACCCGGCCCGTCGGCCCCACCTGCCACCCGGCGATGATGCTGTCGAGTCCGGCCCCACTGCCCAGGTCCAGCACCACTTCCCCGGCTTGGAGGCGGCTGCGCAGGTGCGGGTTACCGACGCCGGCGAACGACGCCACGGCGCCGGGCGGCGCGCGATCGAGCCACTCGCGCTCGTAGCCGAACATCTCGGCTGCCCGACGCCCGTGGTAAAAGTGGAACTCCCCTTCGGGGTGCTCGGCCACTTCCTGATACATCCGCAGAACCTCTCCCTTGATCACTCCCTCGAGCGGGGCCTGCTCATCGGCCTGAACCGGTGCGACGTCGGTCACGGTCGCGCCTGGCGCGGGTCGTCTTTCGGATTCACGTAGGTGATGCTCCAGGGTCCGACGCTGTGGAGCTGGAAGACGACGCCGTCGCTTCCGGTCCAGGCGTAGTGGACCATCTTCTGCGGCATCACGGCGTAGCTGCCGGCCGAAAGCGCCGTGCCGCCCGAATAGGCCAGTGCGGCGGTATCCGGTAGTTGGGCGGAAACTTGAGGCGCAAGGTGAGCGGGACGGCCTCGGCCGGGTTGCCTTCGAGCAGCGCGAACTGGGCCCCGCGGGGCAGGGATGCCGGGCCGTCGGCCCAGCTGATGCCCGACGCATGGACAACGATCGGACCGGCCGATGGACTTGCGGCCGCCTGCGCGCTCGCCCGCGAGGCGAAAGCGACAGCGCACACGACGGCGACGACTGTGAGCATCACGTGGTGCTTCATGCGGACCTCCTTGGGCGCTCGGCGCCCAACACGAGGGGTTGCCCAAAGCTGGCGCAGGTTGCACCATAGGACCAATACGAGTTATTAATATCGCCGATAGGGTTTAGCATATGATCAAGACCGGCCTCACGGTGCACCGCCTCGAGCTGTTCCTCGCCGTCTTGGACCATGGCGGGGTGGGCCGCGCCGCCCAGGCCTGCCACATCAGCCAGCCCGCTGTCTCCGAGCACCTGCGTGGGCTCGAAGCGCACTTTGGCGTCCGACTCGTCGAGCGTTATGGGCAACGCGTACGGCCGACTGCAGCGGCGCGCGTGGTAGAGCCATACGCGCGCCAGGCCCTCGCGCTGCTGCGCACCGCCGAGCAAGCGGCGGGCGAGGTGCGCGGGCTTCGGGCGGGCTCCCTCACGATCGGCGCTAGCACGACGCCCGGCACTTACCTCCTGCCGGCCGCGCTCGGGCGGTTCCATGCGACGTATCCCGGGATCACCCTGAGGCTCGAGATCAGCGATACTCGGGAGATCGAGCGCTCGGTGGCGGTGAGTCAACTGGAGCTGGGAGTGATCGGCGAAGCGCCGCTCGTGCCCGGGCTAGCTGCGGAACCCTGGGTGAAGGACGAGCTGGTGCTCATCGTCCCACGCGGCCACCCGTTCGCGCGACGCCGGGCCGTGACCGCGCCTGCGATCGCGGGCGAGCCCTACATCGCTCGCGAGGAAGGCTCAAGCACGCGCGGCGTGGCCGAACGCTATCTCGCGCGGCTGGGGGTCACGCTCACGCCGGCGATGGAACTCGGGAGCACCGAGGCGATTCGCGAGGCAGTCGCCGCGGGACTCGGGGTGGCACTGGTATCGCGGCACGCGGTCTTGGCGCGGGATCGACGGATCGTGGCCGCGCGGTTCGTCGGCTCCCGCTGGACGCGGGATCTTCTGATTGTGCGGCGCGCGGCGGCGCCACTTGGGCCCGCAGCCGCAGCCTTCCGGAGCTTGCTCCTCGAAGCCCGAGCCTAACCTACCAGGTGCGGCTCACTGCCGAGGTCCGCTAGCGGGATTGCGGAATCGCCGTGCCCCACCAACAGTAGGACGACGACTTCGGGAATTCGGCAACGTACCCCGCCTCCATGTGCTCGATCCTGAATCCGCCCTGCTGCAGCAGCGCCGGAATGTCCCGTGTCAAATACAGGCCTTGGAACAGCCAGTGATGAATCGCCTCCAACCGCAGCTGCCAGGCTTGCACTCGGGGATCGGGGGCCAACCCAAGTTCAAAGAAGATGAGGCGGCCGTCTGGCTTCAGTATGCGTGCAATCCCCTGAATGGCCTCTAGCACGCCCGGGATGGTGCATAAGGTGAAGGTGCTCAGCACTGTATCAACTGCCCCGTCTGCCAGGGGAATGCGTTCCCCCGGCAAGTCGAGGAACTCAATATCCAGTCCCGTCTGGCGTCGTTGCCTGTCCGCGAGTCGAAGCATGCCCGGGTTGGGTTCAAGCGCATAGAGCTTGCTCACCTTGGCGGGATCGTAGTGAACGAAGTTTGCGCCCGAACCGACGCCAATCTCCAGGACTATCCCTTGAGCCCGGGCGACGATCCGCTGGCGAACCTTCCCCAGCCATCGTGAGCCGTCTAACTTGCACTAGACTGCCGTTTGTTGTCTCGAACCGTCCAGCCCTCCTGGCCTGCATCGGCGAATTGCTCACGGCGGGAGCAGCCGGTCCGCTGACGGTCCGGTGTCGTCGCGGACCTCCTCGTCACTCATTCCACCGTCTCCGACTAACTCCCTGAAGTGCTCGATCCAGCGCCTCAGCTTAATATCACTCATGCCCGGGCGCAGGACCTCGTTGACCAGGAAGTCCAGGCGGGCTCGCGAGTCGGTGGCCAACCAGTCGCGAGTGAGCGGATCTCTCTGCTCGAAGGTCTTCCGCAGCTTCTTGAACAGGTGATCCACTTCTTGGGTGGTGAGCTCGAGGCGGTCGCGCCCGTACAAGATGATCTCACCACAGTGGGCGAGTACATCGACCCGCTTGATCTTTGTCGGCAGCGTCACTTCGGGCCCTACGCCCCGCGTGTATCGCCGTACTGTCCGCTCCGAGCGCTGGACCTTCTGCGCGATTTCGCGGCACGAGAACCCCTGCTTCCTCAGCTCGACCATGCGGTCGAGCAGCACCTGGTTCACCTTTCGAGGCCGGCCACGAGTCTCCGGTGTGTGTTTGGGGGTTCCTTTCTTCACGGCTTTAGGCCTCGGCATTACCGCGTGGGGGCCGGGTTGTGACCGGCTGTTGGCTGGTTTCTGACTGCGCTGTGGCCTTCACGTGCCCGACTGTCCGCCAGGCGGAAAGTCGGGCCTCTGATTTCGCGGTGCGCCGTCGCTGTCCGTTCTGAAATGCCTCCACGGCGCTTACCGGCACGCGCCATTCCTTGCCATGGAGCTTGTAGGCGCCGGGGAGGTCCCCGCGCTCAACCCACGCACGGACCGTCGAGGGCTGCTTCCCGAACAGTCTCGCAAGCTCTCGGATCGAGAGGTCGACGCGAGTGGGCAGGGTGGGGATCTCCACCGCCGGGACGCCCTCGGACAACTTCTCGAGCACCCAGTCCCGCGGCACGAGGGTGCCCGACGGCATGGCGGCCAAGGCTTTCCGGAGGCTGTCTGATGGAGGACTAGCCATGTGGCTAATATATCGGTAGTTTACTGACGTTTGGAGGCCTGGAGGGCAAGGCGGTAAGGGTTACTGATGCCGGGGGGGGAATGCCGATGACGCGGCGTCATCGACGGAAACGCGAGGAGGACCCGTTGGTCGCGATCGATGGGGCGCGGGTGCGCGCCGCCATCGAGTGGAAAGGCTTGAGCGTCAACGCCGCCGCCGGCCGTATCAACGTCAGCCAGCAGACACTCGACTCGATCGTGAGGGGGAAGACGAAACGCTGTTACAAGGCGCTAAGGGAGAGTCTCGCAGGGCTCCTCGACCTTCCTGCCGCCTGGCTCGGCGGCGAAACGGATCTCCTGCCGAGTCTCACGTCATGGCTGCCGTATCCCGAATTGGATTACAAACCGCCCCTTTGGGTGGACGAGAACATGAGGACCATTCGACCTCCCGCGGAAGGCGACCTGACAGAGCGGACCACGCTGCCCCCGCGCTACCAGCTCGCCGCGCATGACCTCTGCAAGAGAATCGCCGAGGCATGGAAGCGGGACATCAAGCAGGGCAAGCGAGACGCGAGGGCGGCGCTATCGCAGTTGGCTGTGGGTCGGTGGAAGAAGAATCCGTGGGACCGAGCGATGATGCTCGTGACACGACTCGCAAGTGCATTCTGGTGGCGGCGGCTGTTCCTGAAACCTGCACCGCTCCCTGCGCCCGTCGATCCGACGAAGTTCACGGACGACGAATGGCGGGCACTCGCTGAGGGACGGCCCGCAGAAGACGTCGCGGTGGACGACCAATTCGCGGCTGCAGCCGTGTCGGCGTTGACGACAGCCCTAGGACCTTGGTTCGCGGGCGAGCGAGAGTTGAACTACGAAGGCTTCGTTGATGTGCTGGAGTGGGCCTCCAGTGGCTTCGGCAAGAACCCTCATCGGGAGGAACCTGAACATGGGTAGGCAGAGCAAGAAGTCACGCATCTACTGGCGGGAACGCGGCGGCACGAGGCGCGCCTACGCGGACCTGCGCGACCACGCCGATGTGGGCGGGGGCAGGGAAGCGCTCGTCGCCGAAGGCGAGAAGCTCGCCACGGCCGACGAGACCACGGCGCAGGTGCTGCTCGCGCGCCGGCTGGAACAGCTCGACGCGGCCCGCCGCGGTCGCGCTTTGCACGGAGAGACACTGCAGGTAACCCTCGCCGACTTCGCGGCCTCGCACCTCGTTGCGAAGGCCGAGTCACAGAAGTTCACCGAGCACTGGCTCGAAGTGACCGAGAGATGCCTCGACCGGGCGATCGATTTCTTCGGTGCCGAGCGGGACCTCGCCTCCGTTACGGTCGCCGATGTCCGTCGTTGGGCCAACCGCCTCCTCGCGACACCCAACGGCCGGGAGGGGACGATGTCCGCGAGCAGCGTGCGGCATCATCTGAGTTGTTTCTCGAACCTCTACAAGCGGGCGCGGGCCGAGCGCGTGGTCCCCTCTGGATACGATCCTGTGGGAGACTTCGACGAGAAGCCGTCACCACGACGCGGGGAAGCCAAGTGGCTGGAGCTGCCCGATGCAGCCCTACTCCTGGAGGCAGCTCGGACCTATCGACCGACGCCGGGGAAGGGCGGATGGCGGCCCGTTCCATTCGCGTACGAGATGATCGCGACGTTCCTCCTTACAGGCGGGCGGGAGTCCGAAGTCCTCGGCCTCGAGATGGACGACGTTTCGCTCGATCGCGGAGTGGTGACGTTTCGGCCGAACAAGTGGCGCCGCCTCAAGACCGCCGCGTCGCACCGGTCGGTGCCTTTGTGGCCACAGCTTCGCGAGGCACTCGAGCGCTACCTGGCCGAACACCCGCCGAGCCGGCTGCTATTCCCGAGCTACCGCACGGGCGCGGAAGCGATGCTCACGGACTTCCGGAAGCTGCTCGATGCCGTGGCCGTCCGGGCCAGTTGGAAGCCCGGGGAGATTCGCTCCAAGATGTTTCGCCACACCTACTGCGCCGCCCGGCTTCAAACCGTCGACCAAGGAGCGCCCGTGAGCACCTACACGGTTGCCCGGGAGATGGGGCACGGTGGCGAAGCCATGGTGCGGAAGGTCTATGGACACTTGGGCCAGGTGCGCCACCGCGCCGAGGCGGTGGAGTACCGGGTCGAGCAGCACGTCGCTAAGTTAGGGACGCGGTTGGAGGCGCTGCGCGGGGTGGGTTTTGGCACCACCATTGGCACCACGGCGTAGACCTCTCGACCAATGCGGTAAGTCGTTGCTGTATAACCGCGCCACCGTAGCTCAGTGGTAGAGCTCTCGATTCGTAATCGAGCGGTCGTCGGTTCAAATCCGACTCGGGTGGCACGTCCCTGGCACCGTCGACGTGTCGACCTGTAACGCCGTGGCGGTCAATCGATCGTCCCGCTGCTTCGTCCTCAGATCTATGTCACCAATGAAGCCCATCCCGCACAGGAACCGCTCGATTTCGCAGAGCGTTTACTCAACAACGGCGCGCGAAGAGCTGCGGATTCGCTGGGCAGGCCCACTCGTCGACGGAGAACGCGAGATGGGTAAGACGGTTTTCATCACAGGCACAAGTTCGGGTTTGGGAAAAGCCTCCGCGAAATACTTTGCAGAACAGGGCTGGAACGTCGCGGCCACCATGCGCGCGCCCGAAAAGGAAACAGAACTAACGCAGGTCGGGAATATCAGGATCTTCAAGTTGGATGTTACCCGCCTGGATCAGGTAAGGGACGCTACAGAGAAGGCCATTGCGGCTTTTGGCGTGATCGATGTCGTGATCAATAACGCCGGTATGGGTACTTTTGGCGCCTTGGAGCTCGCCAAGGAAGACGATATCGATTGGCACTTTGCGGTGAACACAAGAGGCCCGATCAATATCATCAGGGCATTTCTACCCCATTTTCGCAACAACGGCATCGGCATGTTCATCAACGTTGGCTCATTCATGGGGCTTACGACCGCGGCACCACTGGGTTCCTTGTACAACATGTCCAAGTTCGCTGTGGAAGGATTGACCGAGGGTTTGTACTACGAGTTGAAGCCACTGAACATCGATTTGCGCCTGATCGAGCCAGGCGGTTCCACGGAGAACGATTTTGTGAGCAATATCGTTTGGAATAGCGACCCTAGGATTACCATGCCCGTGTACGACGCGCTGGCCGAGAAGGTCCAGCGCATGATGGCTACTGCTCCCGACAGCGTGAAAGACGACACGCTCGACATCGTGAAGACCGTGGCAAGCCTTGCAAACCGGGAGAGCAATAAATTCCGTACTGTGATTGGTAAGACAGGTAATGACTTGATGGCGATGCGAAGGGACGTGCCAATCGAAGAATACCTCGAAACCATGGCCTCGAAGTTCAGATGAGAGTGATCCCTCCGCTCACGCGGTGATCGTCAGCTTTTGCCCCTTGGCCTTGAGCGACGCCGCCAGCCCACTCTTTTCGACCGATTTCATGTAGGCCTCATCCGGACTGATCTCCTTCTTCTCGACCAGGTCGAGCAGCGCGTCGTTCAGGGTCAGCATGCCGAGCTGCTTCGACGTCTGGATGATCGAGGGAATCTGGAACGTTTTCCCCTCGCGGATCAGGTTCGAGATGGCGGGCGTGGTGAGCAGGATTTCCCGCGCCGCCACGCGTCCGCCGCCCGCCTTCTTGCACAGCGTCTGCGCGATCACGCCCTTCAGCGACTCCGACAGCATCACCCGGATCTGCGCCTGGCGATCGGCCGGGAACTGATCGATGATGCGATCCACCGTGGAGGCAGCCGTGGTCGTGTGCAGCGTGCCTAACACGAGGTGGCCGGTCTCCGCGGTCTCGATCGCGACGGCGATGGTCTCGAGGTCGCGCATCTCGCCCACCAGCACGATGTCCGGGTCCTCCCGCAGCGCCGCGCGCAGCGCCCGCTTGAAGCTGTCGGTGTGCACTCCCACTTGCCGCTGCGTGATGACGCACTTCTTGTTCTCGTGCACGAACTCGATCGGGTCCTCGATCGTGATGATATGGTCCGTGCGCGTGCGGTTGATCAGGTCGATCAGGGCACACAGGGTGGTGGATTTCCCCGAGCCGGTTGGTCCGGTGACGAGCACGAGACCCTTGGTCAGGTAGCAGAGCTGCTGCACTTCCTTCGAGATTCCGAGCTGCTCGACGCTCACGACCTTGGCCGGGATCACGCGGAAGACGGCCATCGGGCCTTTGCGATCGCGCGCCGCGTTCACCCGGAAGCGGGCCAGCCCGGCGATCTCGTACGCGAAGTCTGAGTCTCCCGTCTCCTTCCATTCCCCGCGGTTGCGCTCCGGCATGACCGACAGGAGCATGACCTCGAGCTGGTCGGACGTGAGCGGCGGTGTCGCTTGGCGCTTCATCTCCCCGTGCGTGCGGAACACCGGCGGTTCGCCCACGCGCAAATGCAGGTCCGACGAGGCCGACTGCACCAGCGCTTTGAGGAGCTCCCCGAGGGCCCGTTCGGCCCCCTTGTACTGCGCGGCGAAGTCGGCGGGCAAGCCTTGGGGCGGCGCGGTTCCGCCGGCGGCCGCGCCCGGCCCCTCGACCATGGGGGCCGCTGCAATCGCGGACGGTTTTGGAGGGCGTGGCGGAGGTGCGGCGGGGGCCCGCGCTTCGCGGTTGGCGGGTGCCCGCTGGGTGGCCGGAGGGGAGGCCGGTTGCGCCGGGGCCCCCGCGGAATTCCCGATGGGGGCCACCATGGCCGTCAGCCGCCCCATGTCGGGCACGATCCGCACCCGGACCATGCCGCGGTCCGCGATGTACTCGAACTCCGTCTCGGTCATCTGATCGATGTGGTTGGCCGACTCGGACGGCGCCACCTCGACGAGCAGAGCGTAAATGTGCTGATCGGTGAGCGGCTGCCGGCTCACTTTCCGGGGCTTGCCGTCCTTCACCATGGTGACCGGCTCGTCCGGCAGGAGGTACAGCTGATCGCCTTGCTCCCGGAGCAGCACGTCGACGAACGGATCGATCCGCGCGGGCATGACCTAGCTCAGTGGGCGCGCGTACAGCACGTACGCGCGGTTGACGTAGTGGGTGGCCGCGTGGGTCCACACCGCGAAGAAAGGGTCACGCGACGCGTTGAGGTAGTCGAGCAGCCGCGCGTGGTGCTCGGGCAGCTCGGCGCTGGCCCAGCCGCCGAGCTTCGAGCCCCCCGTGAGGACCAGCTCGACGCCGAGCATCTTCGCGGCCGAGAGCCGAGCCGGGTCGGCAATCGGCGCCTGGCGATCGACCGAGAGCGAGACCGTTTGCACTTTCGAGATGAGCAGCACGTCGTGGTTTGCCGCGGGCCGGAACGCGAAGAAGCCTTCCGGCCGGTTCAGGAGCTCCAGGACCGTCTCCGGACCGTCGTGGTGCGGAACACGCTCCATCACGAAGATCTGGCCCGGCTGGGTCGCACCCTGGGTCAGCAACAGATTGGCGGGGACGGGGGTGCGGGGCAATGAGAGGTCGGATGCCGTCATCGGGCATGACATTCCGTGAGCTGCGGCGCCGATCTCCCGCACTCAATCTGCTGGTCCATGCCGCTCGCGACGGGGCCACACGCCGTGCTCTGCGCCGCTTCCCGGGCGGCTTGCTCGGTCTGCCCGGCGGCTGCGGCACAGTTGGTCCGGCCGCGGAACTCCATGCATACACGACATTGCACCTTGGCCCGAGCGGTGGTCATGAAGAAAAACAGCGCGGCGACGGCCAGGAGGGCGGCGAGGCTGTACAGCGTCGAGCGCTTCATGGCAACCAAGGTAGGTACGGCGCCAAACCTGTCAACGACGAGAGCCGGTCGGCATCGCGCCGCCCGGCTCTCCATGCTCCTCGCCCCATCGCGCCTCAGCGCCTGGCGACCTTCTTCCGGCGCTCGGGCGCGGGCTCGTGGAACTGCTGCTGCTCCGTCGAGCCCTCCATTGCCGTCACCGACGACTGCCCGCCGGTCGCAATCTGGGTGATCTCGTCGAAGTACCCGACGCCCACGAACTCCTGGTGCCGTACCGCCGCGTAGCCGTCCTTCTCCGAGGCGAACTCGCGGTTCTGTAGCTCGGCGTATGCGGCCATGCCCTGGTCCTTGTACGCCCGCGCCAGCTCGAACATGCTGTGATTCAACGCGTGGAACGCGGACAGGGTGACGAACTGGAACCTGTAGTTCAGGGCGCCGAGCTCTTTCTGAAACGCGGCGACCTGAGGGTCGGTCAGGTGCTTGCGCCAGTTGAACGAGGGCGAGCAGTTGTACGCGAGCATCTTGCCCGGGTACTTCGCATGGATCGCCGCGGCGAACTTCGTCGCTTCGCCCAGATCGGGCTTCGAGGTCTCGAACCAGAGCAGGTCGGCATACGGCGCGTAGGCGAACGCCCGCGCGATGGCCGCGTCTACGCCGTCCCGCACCCGGAAGAATCCCTCGGCGGTCCGCTCGCCGGTGACGAAGCGCTGATCGTACTCGTCGCAGTCGCTGGTGAGCAGCGTGGCGCTGTTGGCGTCGGTGCGCGCGGTCCACCCCGCACACGTCCGTCGCCAGGCGCGCCGCCACCAGCTTGGTGATGAACTCGCTGGTTGGCACCAGTACTTTGCCGCCCAGGTGGCCGCACTTCTTCACCGACGCGAGCTGGTCCTCGAAGTGCACCCCGGCCGCCCCGGCATCGATCATGTTCTTCATGATCTCGAACGCGTGCAGCGGCCCGCCGAACCCCGCCTCGGCGTCGGCCACGAGCGGCGCGAACCAGTACGTCGAGTCGTCGCCTTTCATGTGCGCGATCTCGTCGGCGCGCTTGAGGGCATTGTTGAGGCGACGCAGCAGGGCGGGAACGGAATCGGAGGGATAGAGGCTCTGATCGGGGTACATCTCGAGCGCGTTATTCGCGTCGGCGGCTACCTGCCAGCCGCTCACGTAGATCGCCTTGAGTCCCGCCTGCACCTGTTGAATCGCCTGATTGCCCGTGACGGCGGACAGCACGGCGACGTAATCGTCGTCCTGAAACAGCCGCCACAGGCGCGCCGCGCCGTACCGGGCGAGCGAATACTCGATATCCATCGAGCCGCGCAAGCGGTACACGTCGGCCGCCGTGTACGGTCGGGTGACGCCGTTCCAGCGGCTCCCCGTTTTCCACGCCTGCTCCAGAGAGCTGATGAACTGCTGCCTATCCATGGTGTCCGTCCGTGATGGATCGAGCGGTGTCAGTCCACGTAGTCGTACGCTACCGTCGTGAGGAACTCTGCAAACTCCGCGCCGGTGGCGAGCTCGGCCAGCATCCGGCCTCCCAGCGAAAACTTATCGGGGCTCGGGCCTGCCGCACCTACCCGTTCAGGTAGGACCGCCACCAATTCGGCGATGATTTGTTGCACCATAGCGGCAGTTACGGGGCGGCCATCCTGCAAGCGCGCGCCGTGGTGCAGCCACTGCCACACCTGTGCGCGGGAGATCTCGGCCGTCGCGGCATCCTCCATCAAATTGTTGATGGGCACGCAGCCCATGCCGTCCAGCCACGCCGCGAGGTACTGCAGCGCGACGCTCAGATTCGTGTACAGGCCGTCCGCGGTGATCTCCCCGGCGGGCGTCGCGAGCAGATCGCGCGCGGTGACGCGCACGTCCTCCCGCTTTCGAGCGATCTGGTGGGGCCCGGACATGTGCGCGTCGAACACTTCGCGCGCGATGGGGACGAGCGCGGGGTGCGCGACCCAGGTGCCGTCGTGCCCCTGGCGCACCTCCCGCAGCTTGTCCTGGCGGACCTTCTCGAGCGCCTGCGCGTTCAGGGCCGCGTCACGTTTGATGGGAATCTGCGCCGCCATGCCGCCCAGGGCGTGGATCCCGCGGCGGTGACAGGTTTGGACCACCAGGTCCGCGTAGGCGCGCAGGAACGGCTGGTCCATCGTGACGCGCGCGCGGTCGGGGAGCACGCACTCGGGGCGGCGGCGCAGTTTCTTGATGTAGCTGAAGATGTAGTCCCACCGCCCGCAGTTGAGCCCGGCTGAATGGTCGCGCAGCTCCCACAGGATCTCGTCCGTCTCGAAGGCCGCGAGGATCGTCTCGATCAGCACCGTCGCGCGGATCGTGCCGCGGGGGATGGCGAGCGCCTCCTGCGCGAATACGAAGACGTCGTTCCAGAGGCGCGCCTCGAGGTGGCTCTCGAGTTTCGGGAGATAGAAGTACGGACCCGAGCCGCTCGCCACGAGCGCCGCCGCGGTGTGGAAGAATGTGAGGCCGAAATCGAACAGCGACGCAGACATCGGCTGCCCGTCCACGACGAGGTGCTTCTCGACCAGGTGCCACCCGCGGGGCCGCACGAACAGGGTCGCGGTCTTGGGATCCAGCGCGTACCGTTTCCCCTCGGGGCTGGTGTACGCGATGGTGCGAGTGACCGCGTCGCGCACGTTTTGCTGGCCGCGCACGTTGTTCTCCCACGTAGGCGCGTTGGAATCTTCAAAGTCGGCCATAAAAACGTTCGCGCCCGAGTTGAGCGCGTTGATCATCATCTTGCGCTCCACCGGGCCGGTGATCTCGACCCGGCGGTCGGTCAGGTCGGGGCGGATCGGCGCGACCGTCCAGTCGTGGTCGCGGATCTCCTTCGTCTCGGGTAGGAAGTCTGGCAGGCGACCGGCATCGAGCTCCCGCTGGCGCTCGCGGCGTCGGACCAGCAGCCGCTGGCGCTCCGGCTCGAAGCGCCGGGCCAGCGCGCCAAGCAAGTGGAGCGCGGCGGGGCTCAGGACGTCGGCACAATCGGACGGCGGGGGGATGAGGACGCGGATGCCGGAATCACTCGCGGGCATGGCCGAAAGATAATTGCTAGGTTAGACGGCTCCCATGACCATCACCCTCGTCGTCTCCGCCGTCTGCCTGCTCGTGCTCGGAGCCGCCGTGGGCGTGAGGGCGGTGCGGGCGGGCCGCGAGCGCCGCTGGCTGGGCGGGACCATTCGGGGTCTCGTGGCGCTGCTCCTGCTCGCGCTCGCCGCGTTGGCCGCCACGCTGACGGTGGGCCTCCAGGGCTACCGTGCGCTGACCTTCGAGGACTTGGCGGCTACTGTGCGCACCGAGCCCGTTTCGTCGCAGCACTTCCGCGCCACCATCACTCTACCTGACCGCCGCCTCGCGATGTACGAGCTCGCGGGCGACGCATTTTACATGGATGCTCACATCCTGAAGTGGCACCCGTGGGCCAGCCTGCTCGGCTTCCGCACCGTGTACGAGCTGGATCGCGTCGCGGGCCGCTATAACAACGTCGTGGACGAGCGCAACAAACCGCACACGGCGTACGAGCTCGCGCGGCCGAAGCCGGTGGACCTGTTTTTCATCGCGCGGCGGCGGCTGCTCGGGCCCCTGGTGGACGCAGAGTACGGCTCGGCGACGTTCGTGGCAGCGACTCAGGCCAGGACGTTCGAGGTGCGCGTCTCGACGACCGGTTTGCTCGCCCGGCCCGCGCCGAGCCAGCCGGTCCCCTGAGGACGCGTGGTGACATGCTCCTGCTGAAGCTCATCCAGTCGCTCATCAAGACTCTGCATTCCGAGGGCACGCCCGGGCAGGTCGCGGCCGGTCTGGCGCTGGGGGCGATCCTCGGCCTTACGCCCCTCTGGAATCTGCACAACGCCGTCGTGCTCGCGCTGATCATGGTGCTGAACGTGTCGTTCCCCGGCGCCATGATGGGATGGGCACTGTCCGTCCCCGTGGGTTTCCTGCTCGACCCGGCTTTCGATTGGATCGGCCGGACGCTGTTACTCGACACCCCGGCCCTACGGTCGCTGTGGACGGCGCTCTACAACGCGCCGGTCGTGCCGCTCACCAACTTCAACAACACGGTCGTCCTTGGGAGCCTCGCCGTTCCGCAGCTCGCGGTCAGCTCGAACCTCGACCGTGCGCTCGCCGAGCGGGTGCGCGCGGTGGCGGGCGGCGAGCTGGCCGCGGCTGAGCGTCGGGTGCGTGCCCAGGTCGACAGTCTCGTGGACCCGCAAGTCGCTCCCGTCGTCGCCCAGGTCACGGCGCTTGGCGGGGACGCGACCCGACGGCTGGGGGGTCAGCGGGCGCAACTCGACGACGCCCGCAAGGCCCTCGAGCAGCGGCTGCGCGAGCTGACGCGGTTGCCCGGAGTGCGCCTGCCCTAACTCGATGCCTGCCATCGATCCGCTCTAGGGTCCAACCAATCCGTGCCGGCCGGCATCCTAGCAGCGTGCCGGCCCGTGCGGGGAAGGACGCTGGGATGCACTCGGACCCGACCGACCTGATCCACCGCGCGCAGCAGGGCGACCGGACGGCGTTCGAGGCGCTGTACCGCGCGCACGCGGGTCGGGTGTATGCGCTCTGCCTGCGCCTCACGGCTGATCGGGCGCTGGCAGAGGAGCGGACGCAAGACGCGTTCGTTCGCGCGTGGGAGCGTCTCGCCACCTTTCGGGGCGAGAGCGCGTTCTCCTCGTGGCTGCACCGGCTCACCGTGAACGAGGTGCTTTTGAGGCGGCGGGCCGAGCGGCGGCGGGAGCAGCGCGTCGTCACGAGCGACGATCCCGCCGCCCTCGAGCGACCCGGGGCCGCTGATACGTCGTCGGGCAGCGCGCTCGATCTGGAGCATGCGGTCGCCGCGCTGCCGGCGGGAGCGCGGGACGTGTTCGTGCTGCACGATGTCGAGGGGTACCGGCACGAGGAGATCGCCGAGCTCACCGGCATCGCTGTCGGAAGCTCCAAGGCGCAGCTGTTCCGGGCGCGACGGCTTTTGCGCGAGGCGCTGAATCGATGACGGGTCCGCACATGGAAACGAAGCTCAACGAGTACGTGGACGGCACGCTGCCGGCTCACGATCGGGCCTCGGTCGAAGCCCACCTGGCGGACTGCGCCGCGTGCCGGGCGGCGGTGGCCGAGCTGCGCACGCTCTCCGCAGCGGCGGCGAGCCTCCCAAAGAGCATCGAGCCGGGTCGGGATCTGTGGGCGGGGGTCGAAACGCGAATCGGGCAACGCGCAACGTGGAACGTGCAACGTTTCCGCTGGCGCGCTGCCTTAGCCGCGGCAGCATTGCTCGTCATCGCGCTTGGCGTCTACCGCCTGTTGCCGCCCTTTGCAGCCCCCTACCGCCCGGCTGCGGAGGGTTGGGTGGAGGTGCAAGCTGACTTCGACCGGACGACAAGCGAGCTCGGACTCATTTTCGCTGCGGAGCGCGAGCGGCTGCGGCCCGAGACCGTCGCCTTGCTCGAGCGGAATCTCGCGATCATCGACGCCGCCATTGCGGAGTCCCGTGCTGCCCTGGCGCGCGATCCCGCGAGCGTCGAGCTGCGCGGGCTCTTCGCCGCGGCGGCGCGGCAGAAGGTGGAGCTGCTGCGGTGGGCGGCGCGCGTCGCGGCGAGCTGACATGAGGACGGAGGGGTCATGAGGGCAATGAAAGGCTGGCTGGCGTTTGCGGTCACGCTGCTCGCGCGCCAGGCGACGGCTCAGGCGCAGATCGCACAGCGTTGGCCGCTCGACCCTGGCGGGTCCGTCCGCATCGTGAATCCGGCCGGGAGAATCCGAGTACTCGGCTGGGACGCCGATAGCGTCGCGGTGTCGGGGCGTCTCGGGCCCCGAGCCGGCCGATTCTCCGCGGCCGGCGACCCGCACGTGCGGACGTTGGCGGTCGACACTGGGCCCGGTGCCGCCGAGCTGGAGATCCACGTCCCGCGCCGTGCGACGGTATGGGTCAAGTCGGCCACGGCGACCATCGAGGTCGACGGGATGGAGGGCACGCTCGATCTGACCAGCCAGGGAGGGAGCATCCGGGTGGTCGGCACGCGGCAGGACGTCACCGCGGAGACCATGGACGGGGCCGTAGAGCTGGCGGGCGGTACGGGGCGCGCCCGTGTGAAGACGGTGAGCGGCGACATCTTGTTGCGGGGCGCGAGCCAGGACCTCGGCGCCTCGACTTTGAGCGGCCGCATCGTCGTCCGCGCCGCGGGATGGCAGCGGGGCGGCACCGGCGTGCAGCGCGGCAGGTTCGAGTCTGTGACGGGGGACGTCCGCTTCGAGGGCGAAGTGGGGCGGGGTGGCGTGGTCGAAGTCGAGAGCCAGAGCGGGACGATCGAGCTGCGCCTGCCGGCGAGCACCGTCGCCGAGTTCGACCTGCTCACCATCGGCGGATCCATCACCAACCACCTGGGTGAGGCGCAGCCCAGGCCACGAGCGGGGGGCACGGGGCTGGAGCTGCGGTTTGCGACCGGGGTGGGGGGGGCGCAGGTCACAGCCCGTAGCTTCAAGGGCCGCATATTGCTGGAACCCAAGTGATCAATTACCAGGCCTGTTCCGGACCCCTCGCTCTTGTGGCGTTGCTCGGGTGCAGCAATCCTCCCGGGACCGCGCCGCCGGCGACGACTGACAGCCTCCGGCTCGTGCCGGTCGTGACGAGCGGGCTCTCCAGTCCGCTGTACCTCACGGCCCCGACGGGCGACACGGCGCGCCTGTTCGTCGTCGAGCAGAGCGGGCAGATCCGGATTGTCCGGCACGGGCAGCTCCTACCGGCCGCGTTTCTCGACATCCACACCCGGCTGGTGTCCGGTGGCGAGCAGGGGCTCCTGAGCGTGGCGTTCCACCCGAACTACGCGACGAACGGCTACTTCTATGTGAACTACACCGACCTAAACGGCGATACGCGCGTCGAGCGCTATACCGTGAGCGCTGCCGACTCGAACCTCGCCGACACGGCGACCCACAAGCTCATCATCTTCATCCCCCAGCCCTATACGAACCACAACGGCGGACTGGTGATGTTCGGGCCGGACGGGATGTTCTACATCGGCATGGGCGACGGCGGCTCGGTGGGCGACCCGCAGAATCGTGCCCAGAGCCCCGACTCGCTGCTCGGCAAGCTGTTGCGGATCGACGTGGACGCAGGCGACCCGTATGCGATCCCGGCGGGCAATCCGTTCGCTACGAGCGGTGGCGCGAAAGAGATCTGGGCGCTGGGTCTGCGAAACCCGTGGCGCTTCGCGTTCGATCGCTCCGCGGGCTTGCTGTACATCGGGGACGTGGGACAGGGGTTGTGGGAAGAGGTCGACGTACAGCCGGCGAGCCAGGGTGGTCTGAATTACGGCTGGCGTATTATGGAAGGCGCGCACTGTTACAACCCTGCCAACTGTAGTTCGGCGGGACTCGTGCTGCCCGCGGTCGAGTACGACCACTCCAACGGCCAATGCGCCATCATCGGCGGATTCGTGTACCGTGGCGCCCGGTTTCCCGCGCTCGCCGGTCAGTACTTCTACGCGGACCTGTGCGCGGGATGGGTGCGGAGCTTCAGCTACGCGGGCGGCGTGGTGACCGGGCAAACGAGCTGGAATCTCGACCTGAGTCCAGGCAGCCCGTTGTCATTCGGCGAAGATGCGCGTGGGGAGCTGTACCTCCTCACCGGGGGCGGCGTCTATCGGATCGCGCAGTAGGCGTTCAAACTCTCCGGCGGGGGGCGGCATCTCACCGACAACCCCGATTCGGAGGTTGTCATGCAGACGCGGATTCGTAGTCTCGCCCTCGCCGCGCTCGCGACCGCGATCGTCGCTACCCCGGCCCTCGGATTGAAGGGTCCTCCCTGGATCTCGATCGAGCTGCCGGCCAACCCGTACGACAAATCGACACGCGACGCGTTCCTGCTGGTGCACTCGTTCCACCATGGCACGGCAATGGGGTTCATCGTGACCGGCACCGCCGA
>WNFD01000967.1_pt1 | contig 40888 bp, 48 predicted proteins | sample 5400491 | NCBI WGS metagenome assembly WNFD01 (sample SAMN13153343, study PRJNA577476) | soil metagenome | isolation source: 120 cm saprolite under Douglas fir tree site 2 hole 2 replicate 2 | place: USA:California | collected 2015-04-18
CACTGCCGAGATTGCCGGCATCCTGTTCCTGTCCATAAGATCCGGGCGCCCGCAAAGCCCCGCGAGAACATCACGGCAGGGACGGACCATGGATTTGTGGCGTATCGGCGTGTTGCTTGCGTGTCTCGTCATGCCCGGCGCGTCGCTTGCACAAGAGAATTTCCCGAGCCGCCCGGTCCGCATCGTCATTCCCTATTCGCCCGGCAGCGTCGCCGACGTGTTCGCGCGCATCGTGGCGCAGAACATGAGCGCGCAATGGAACGGCGCCTCGATCGTCGTCGAATCCAAATCGGGAGCCAACGGTTCGATCGCAGCCGAGGAGGTCGCGCGCGCGGCGCCCGATGGCTATACATGGTTCCTGGTGACGACCTTCTTCACCGCGAGCCCGGCGCTCTACAACAATCTGCGCTGGGATCCGCTGCGCGATTTCGCGGCCGCAGGCCAGATCTGCCGGGCGCCGAATTTCTTCATCGTGCCGACCAGCCTGCCGGTCAAGACCGTCGCCGAGTTCGTGGCGCTTGCGAAGGCGAAGCCCGGCACGCTGAACTACAGCCATCCCGGCAAGGGCTCGACCGGACACCTTGGTTTTGAGCTGTTCAAGCGGCTTGCCGGGATCGACGTCACCGGCATCGGCTATCGCGGCTATCCGCAGATGGTGCCGGATATCGCCTCCGGCCTGATCACCTCGGCTTTTGTGTCCGCCAATCAGGCGCTGGCGCAAGTGCAGACCGGCGCGATCCGGATCATCGGCACCATCAATGACGGCCGCACCAAATATTTCCCTGAGGTGCCGACCCTGGCGGAGCAGGGCTTTGCCGAGGCGCAGGTGACGCCATGGTTCGGCATCGTGGTGCCGGCGGCGACGCCTCGACCGATCCTCGAGCGGATCAGCAAGGCGCTGGACGCGGCGCTATCGACGCCGGACGTGCAGGAGAAGCTCGACACCGCCGGCTGCGAGCCCAAAAGCGCGCCGCTGTCGCAGTTTGCCGACATCATCAAGGCCGATGTCGCGTTGTGGGCCAAGGTGGTCAAAGAAGCCGGCATTACGGCCGATTGAAGCCTTTGTGATGGGCAGCGGCGGCTGCCGGAAATCCGCCATTTCCAGGCTGAAAGCTGGCTTTGTCGCTCAGCCGGGGCTCCCTCGCATGTTCCCCCGGCGGCGATTTCCGTCGTATATAGTGGGTTTTTGAGGCCGGTTTTTTCAGCCATGTCATCGGTTTTTGCGGCAATTTTGTACCGAATTCGATCGTTTTCGCTCTCGATCGGCCAGATGACCTTTGGCAGCTTCCTGACACTGCTCGCGGTCATCACGGCCACCAGCATGGCCAGCGTCATCGCCATCCGCCATATCGATTCGACCTTTGCGGAGCTGCAGCGGCTGCAGGATGTCGGCGATGTCGCCGAGGAGATCGACCGCCGCATGAACGAGCTGCGGCTTGCCGCGCGGGATTTCGTCACCGATCCGGGCGCGCGGTCGGACCGGGTCACGGATGCGGCATCCGAACTCGGTACCTTGTTGAAGAAGACCCGGCTGGAGCTCGCGCCCGAGCAGCAGGCCATGATCGATGGCGTGACCCAGCGGCTTTCGAACTACCGCGACGGCATCGAACGCGTCACCGAGCTGATCTCACGCCGCGCCGAACTGCTGGCGGCGCTCCCGCCGGTCCGCGAAAGGTTCGAAGCGGCGGTCACTGCCGTGCCCGACAGAACCAACGCCAGGGCGGTGTTCCGCGCCCAGAACGAGATTTCAACGGCTTTGCTGGCGCATGATCCCGCCGGCGCCGAACAGGCGGCGAGGCGGATGCGTTCGCTTGCGATCGACGACGTGACGCTGCGGTCGGCGACCGACGCCTATGTCGATGCGATCATCGCCATCACCGGGACGGAAGACGAGATCGCCAAGCTCGACAAGGAGGTGCTCGGCACGGAAGGCCGCTTGATCGGCCGGGTCACCGAACTCCTGCGCGAACTCAGTGCGCGGCGGGGACGGGTGCTGTCGCATGACTTTGCGCGGACCTTGAGCGAGGCCAAATGGCAAAGCATCATCCTCGGCACCGTCGGCGTGCTGATCGGCATCTTCGCGGCGACATTGGTGACCCGCCACACCGTGCGCCCGCTGGCGGCGATCGCAGGCTCGATCCGGGCGCTGGCCGCGGGCTACAAGGAGGCCTCGATCCCGGACACCGACGTCAACAACGAGATCGGGGATATCGCCCGCGCCGCGGAAGTGTTCCGCCGTACGCTGATGGAGGCGGACGCCGCGCGCGAGGCCGCCGTCCACGCGCTCGCCGAGCAGCGGCTCGCCGAGGAAAGCTATCGCAAGCTGTTCGAAACCTCGATCGACGGCATTTACGTCACGACGCCGGCGGGCGCGCTGCTCAACGCCAATCCGGCGCTGGCGCGGATCATGGGCTTTGAGACGCCGGCGCAACTGATCGACAGCGTCAGCGACGTCGCCAATACGGTCTACATTCATCCCGAGGCCCGCGAGGAATACAAGTTCCTGATGCGGCGCGACGGCATGGTGCGTGAGTTCGAGTATCAGGTCCGTCGACGCGATGGCGACATTCTCTGGCTCTCCGACAGCGCCACAGCCGTGCGCGACGACGTGGGCGAGATCGTCCGCTACGAAGGCACGGTGCGCGACATCACCGACCAGAAGCGCGCCGAGGACGCGATCGCCGAGGGACGCAGGCTGCTGCAACAGGTGATCGATACGGTGCCCGCCGTGATCAACGTCAAGGACCGGAACCTCCGCTACGTGCTGATGAACCGCTACATGGCGGGCATCTTCGACATCGAGCCCGCGGAAGCGCTCGGCCGCACCACGACGGACCTGATGTCGCGCTACGGGGCGAAGAAGACCGACGAGAACGACCACCGCGTTCTGCAATCGCGCAAGGGCCTCGGCTTCTACGAAGAGGAATACATGGATGCGGCCGGCAACATCCGGCATTGGCTGGTGAACAAGATGCCGTTGCTCGACGGCGAGGGTGAAATCGAGCGGATCGTCACGGTGGCGCTCGACATCGGCGAGCGCAAGCGGGGCGAGCAGGAAATGCGCAAGGCGCGGGATGCCGCCGAAACCGCGCTGCGCAATCTGCGGGAGACCCAGGTCTCGCTGATCGAGGCTGAAAAGCTCGCCGCGCTGGGGCGGCTGGTCGCGGGCGTCGCCCATGAGGTCAACAACCCCGTCGGCATCAGCCTGACGGTTGCTTCCGCGCTGGAGCGCAAGACCGCGAACTTCGCCGACGAGGTCGCGCGCGGCGATCTTCGCCGCTCGAGCCTCAATGAGTTTCTCGCGACCAGCCGCGACGCATCCTCGCAGCTCGTCGCAAATCTCAATCGCGCGGCCGAACTGATCCAGTCGTTCAAGCAGGTCGCCGCCGACCGCAACTACTCCGATCAGCGCAGCTTCGATCTGGCCGATCTGACCGAGCAGGTGGTGATGAGCTTGCGGCCCGGCTTGCGGAAGCACAATCTGACGCTCAACGTCGAATGCCAGCCCAATCTGATCATGAACAGCTATCCCGGCCCATACGGCCAGGTGCTGACCAACCTGTTCCTCAATTCCGTCGCGCACGCCTTTCCCAACGGCGGGCCGGGCGTCGTCGATATTCAGGCGCGTGCGTCGGGCAAGGATAACGTCGAAATCATCTTCTCCGACAATGGCTGCGGCATGAGCCTCGATGTGCGCCGCCGCGCTTTCGATCCGTTTTTCACTACGCGCAGGGATCAGGGCGGCACCGGGCTCGGCCTGCATATCGTCTACAGCATCGTGACCAATCGCCTCGGCGGCCGGCTCGACCTCGATTCCGAGCCGGGCGGCGGTACCCGAGTCCAGATCCTGCTGCCGCGTGTCGCGCCGCTGGAGCAGGCGGCGGAGTAACCAGAACGCGATGATTTCATCGTCGCGCTCTACCTTATTGTTTGAGCATGATCTCCGCGCAAACGCGTTCCGCGTTTGAGCGGAGATCACGCTCAGTCGATATCGGCAAGCTTGCGCAGGGTGGCGCCGAAAATCTGGCTGGCTTTGCCGACCAGCGCCGTTCCATTCATGACCCCGCGTGTCTCGGTGAAGGTTCCGGAGACGCCGATGCCGACCGGGGAAGGGCCGCCGAACAAGGGATTGGCGTCGGGGCTGGAGGTGTGGCGCTGCACAAGAACCTCGCCCTTGAAGGTGTCATCCTTCACGGTGTAGGTGCCGGTATAAAACAGGTAAGCGTCGCCGCCGACGATCTTACCGTCGCGGAACATGACCACGCCGCTGCCCTTGCCGGTGCGTCCATCCTGCAGGCTGACGTGTATCGAATACAGCCCGTTCCTCATGATGTCCCAATGCCGCCCGCCGTCGCCCACGGAAGCCGGTTCCACATCATGCCAAAGGCTGACACGCCGCGCAACGTGACAGGTTGACCGCCAGATGCCGCGTAGGGCTCGCGTTGGCGCGCGCGAATCACCTGACACGAAATCGAGAGCGAATCACAGCCCCCAAAAATTTGGCCCACTTAATGCATGGCCTAGGCTGCACCGGGGGTAGGTGCAGGAGCAAGATGACATGAGCAACTGGATCGATTCCGGCGGCCTTGTGCCGCATCAGTGCAGTGACGCGTACCCTCGAAAAGACTTCAAGACGGAAGACGCGAAAACTCAGAACTGGAAAACTCAAGATTCGAAAACGAAAGATTTGGAAGCCGGAGATTCGGAGATCCGCGCGGCTGGGCGCTGGAGAGCGCCGCTTCGAATCGCCTGTGCGGCGTCGTTGATGGCGCTGGCTTCCCCGATTGGATACGCCCGCGACCGCGGCCAATTCGCCAACTCCACTCCTGAAATGAGGGCGTGGTTCGAAGGCCTCAGGAGCGGCAAGGGGCCATGCTGCTCGGACGCCGATGGCAGCGCGGTCAGCGATGTGGATTGGGAAACCCATGACGGACATTATCGGGTGCGAATCGACGACCAGTGGGTCGACGTGCCCGACGAAGCCGTGATCACGGAACCGAATCGGATCGGCCGGACGATGGTCTGGCCGATCCGAGGCTATCTCGGGCTGTCCGTCCGCTGCTTTCTGCCGGGCAGCATGACGTAGCGTTTATTTGCGCAAGCGTCACGCATACTTCTTGTCGCGCTCGAGAAGTTCGATCGAGATGCCTTGCGGACCCCGGATGAAGCAGATGCGGACGCCTGGCCGGATTGTCGTCGGCTCTTTGGTGAACGCGACGCCCTTGGCCTTGATCTCGGCGGCGACGGCATCGATGTCCTTCACGGTCAGCCCGAAATGATCGAGCCCTTGATAGGGTGTGGCGGGCGGCGAATTCACACCGTCGCCCGGTGCGACGGGTGCGATGAACACGTTGGCGCCGCCGAGCTTGACGTCGATGCGCCCGGCGCCGCGGATGATCACTCCGCCGAGAATGTCTTGAAGCCAGGTGGCGGTGGCCTCGGGGTCGGGGCTGCGCAAGTGGATATGATCCCAGGTGACGATCGGCATTGTTGGGTCTCCCATCGGTTCTTAGGGCGTCGCTGGGCCGCGTCCCGCGCCCATTGGCCGCGGTGCTGGGCGCGGCAGGCCGATGTTAGAGCATGACCCGGAAAAGTGGGAACCGGTTTTCTTTCCGGGAAGATCATGCTCAAATGTTGCTGGAGCGGCCGGTGCATGATCACGCGGCTTGGTTCTGCGGCATGGCCATCCCAATGCGCCGTGCGGAGCGGACGTCCTCCAATTTGTCGCGTTTGCATGGAACCATGTCGGTGTTTTCCGATTAACGCACGCGCGACCGGATCGCGCGGTTGATGGTGCCGCGATGAGCACTGAACTCCACCGGATCGAATTTGGACGGTTTGCGAGGTTTGGCGGCTTTTCGGATCGCATCGCGCGGCGCAGAGATCGATCTCTCAGGCCTGGCTTATTCGGTCTGCCGGTGCTTCTGATCGTCGGATCGGTGGGATGGCTGGTCTGGTCAGCCTATGACAGCGGCAGTGCCGAGAGCGAACCGGCGGAGCCCATGACCGCTGCGATCGAAACCCCGTCACCGCCGGCAAGCGCCGCGTTCAGTCCGGGCGCGTCGGAGGACCAGCCGGCGACGCCTGCCTCGATACCGCCCGCGGCGGCTGACGCGCCGCCCGTCAACGGCCTGAGCATCTCCTCGCAATCCTGGCGCCGGGGCGGGCTGGGGTCGAAGGCGTTCGTGACCTTCACGCTGCGCAACAACAATGACTACGCGGTCAAGGACATCGAATTGGTCTGTGCCTTTGCGCGAACGGACGGAAGCCATCTGACCGACCGCAAGCGGCTCATTCCCGACACCGTCACCATGAAGAGCCGGAAGACCTTCGCGCGCATGCTCGTTGGCTTCGTCAATGTTAATGCCAGCCGGGCCAAGTGCGCTCCGGTTGCGGCGAGCCGGTCGTAACACCTGAAATCGCGGGAAATTTACGTTACTCATTGAACCGTGAGGCGCCTCACGGAACCAATTGCTATATCGTCTGTTTGGTGGATGGTCCGCGCGGGCGCGGCAGAGCGGTGTTTTGATATGCCTTTGCTTCGGTATTTTATGTTTGTCGGTGGAGCATTGCTCGCACTGCTCTTTGTCTGCGACGCGGTTTTGCCGCAGGTGCCGCTTCCCGGTAATTTGACGTCGGGACCTGATTTGCCGGCGGTACGCATCCGCTCCGACAGGAAATGGCCTGAGCGGGTCGTGTTCGATACCAGCATACCTTCGGTCGCGCCTGTGAAAGTCGCAGCGGCTGCGGCCGTTCCTCCGGCGCCGCCAGCGGCCGCGGAAATCTCGGCCAAGGCCCGCGTTCGCGACGCCTTCGCCCAGCTTCCTCCGGGCCAGGCCGAACCGAAGCCGTCATCGGGCGCCAAGATCGCGGCGATGGCGGTGGGCGAACCCGGCAAGGGCGAGCTGAGGGCCGAACCGAAGCCGCAACCCAAGCGCAAGGTCGCCAAGGCACGTCCCGCGGGCCGCCCAGTGATGCTCGTGGCCCAGCAACCGCATTACGGGCTGTTCGACACGACCTGGTAGGCGCCGCCACGATGCCGCGTGATTACGCCGGCTCGAGCGCGATGGGATTGGGTTGAATCGCCATCGCGCTCAAGGTTTTTGATTGAGCATGATCTCCGCGCAAACGCTTTGCGTTTGTCGCGAGGGAAAACCGCTACGCACTTTTCCGGATCATGCTCTAGCAGCCGCGGCAGATGCTCTTGATCTTGGTCTTCAACAATTTGTCGGTCTCCTCCGACGCCGCCTTGGCATAGGCGTCGTTGCCATGGCGATGGCGGCGATCGCTCGTAAAATGCGCTCCGTGCACGCCGTGACCACCGCGGCCAAATCCGTGGCGACCGCGCGCCTCCGCCGAATGCGCGCATGACGCCACGAGTGCGGCAAGAGCGATTGCAAATGCTGCGCGCCGAGCCATCGACATCTTCCTGCTTGATGCGCGTTGCCGATCCATCTTGACAGACCAGAGCTTCCGTTCCGATTGAATCGGAACGGAAGCTCTGGTTTCTTGTTCTGACGCGTTTTCTTCACGCGAACCGGTATCCACTTCGCTTGAAAACCCTCTAGTCAGGTGGGCCGGCGGATTCGGGGCAACGCGGGCCGCGGTCACGAAGCTTTCATTGTTGATCTCACGCAAAATCCTGGTAGCGGGAACGCTTGGCGTGGCCCGCGGTTTGGCAGTGTGCTTGTGCCTGTCTGGGGAAGGTTTTGCGGCATGTCGAAAGTTCCGAATATCGCAATCTCGCCGGAGAAGGTGTTTTTCATCGTCTCCAAAGCGCACCAATCGGACATGGAGGCGGCCGAGCCGGAGTTGATGGCCGATTTCGAGGACGACGATGCCGGCGAGGGGCGCGTGGGCAAGGACACCGACCAGACCGAGCTTTCCGGATTCATCGGCGAATTGAATGTCGATGAACAGATCGATCTTGTCGCGTTGACGTGGCTTGGCCGCGGCGACGGCGATCTCGAGGGTTGGAGCGATCTGCGCAATCAGGCCGCCGAGGCCCATAACAATCGCACCGCCGCCTATTTGATTGGCACGCCGATGTTCGCCGATTATCTGGAGGAGGCGATGGCGATGTTCGGCCTGTCGCCCGAGGATTTCGAGGAGAGCATCTGATCGGGCGACCGGGTTTCCGTCCGGCAAGTTCCACCCTTCGTTCAGCGCGCGTTCAGTCCGCGCCCGCGATTGTCGCCGCAACGGAGGTTGAGCGATGAAGTCTCTGATGAATATCTCGCGTGTCATGGTCGCGGCCGGGGCGTTGAGCCTTGCATCGGCCGCCTTGGCGCAGTCCGCCGGCACATCCGCGCCACCCGCCGCCAATCCCACGCCGAATGCCGGGGCTGCGCCTTCCGCCGCGAGCGGCAAGCGTTCGGCCTGCCAGACCTCCGCGCAAGGCATGAAGGGCCAGGAGCGGCAGGACCAGATGCAGCTTTGCATGGCGCAAGCGCATCTCGACTGCCTGAAGCAGGCGATCGATCAGAAGGTGGTCGGCCCGCAGCGCAAGGACTTCGTGAAGAGCTGCATGGGTGGCGGAGCATAGGTCGCGCCCTGTGCGGATCGCACAAGCTGCTGCCGCCGGGCGGCTGGTTCGGATATCGCCTCGTGGACCGCTGTGGCTCGCGCTGGGTCCTTCTGATCGTGGTGAATCCTTTCTTTCAGACTAAAATTTGATCATCGATTTGATGCGCTGACGCGCAACGCTGCGCTCGCATCGCGGCCAGGACGGTCTTTGCGGATCAGTGCACGCAAATTGGGCGAAAGGCCTTGCAGCGTCTTAACCCGACGCTCAGCCTTTCATGGTCGGATGCCTGAAGGCCATTACCCCGTAAAAATTAGCAGGAATTCGAACGTGTCGCGTCGAACCGGGGACCATCAGTCTGCCCCGCACGCCGGCCGCCGCCGATTTGCGCAGGCGTGGGCCGCGATCCGTTATGACCTTTCGTGGCGCTTCGCACGTCCGGGCGCGTTCAGGCAGCGTTTCGAGCAGGCCATCGCCAACATGCCGCAGGGCATTTGTCTGTACGACGCTCAGGATCGGCTTCAACTCGTCAACGAGCAGTTCTGCCGGATCTATAATCAGCCGATGTCCCGGCTGCGCACGGGCATGACGTTGTACGACGTTCTCGCCGACAGTTGCGCCATCGGAAATTATCCGGGCCGCCATGTCGACGAAATCTATTTGGCGCGGAAGCGCTTCATCGACCGGCGCGAGAAAGGAACCTTCCTGCAGGAGCTCGGCGATGGGCGGCTGATTGCGATCTATCATCAGCCGCTGCCGGATGGCGGCTGGGTCTGTACCTATGAGGACATCACCGAACGGAGAAAGGCGGAAGCCCGCATCGAATTCCTGGCGCATCATGATGGCCTGACCGAACTTCCCAACCGCGTTCTGTTCACGGAACGGCTCGAGCACGCGATCTCCCAGGCGAGCGTCAGCAACCCATGTGCGTTGCTGTGCCTCGATCTGGATGGCTTCAAGAACGTGAACGACAGGCTCGGACACGCCGCGGGCGATCTCCTGCTGAAGACGGTGGCGCAGCGATTGCGGGACTGCTTGCGCAGCGACGACACCTGCGCACGATTGGGCGGCGACGAGTTCGCGATCGTCTTGCCGGACGCTTCACCGGCCGGAGCCCTTCGCATGGCGCATCAGATCACCTTGGCGCTCCGCAGGCCCTACGATCTCGGCACGTTCGGTTCAGCCGGCATAGGCACGAGCATCGGCGTCGCCTGCGCTCCCGATCATGCGGCGTCCAGCGATCAGCTTCTCCTGGTGGCTGACAAGGCGCTCTATATTTCCAAGAAGGCGAGGCTCGGCGTCCCGGCGCTGTTCGACGAGGGCCTCGAACAGATCGGCGGCGCGACGATAGCCGAAGTCCCGCAGGCGGAGGCGCGATCCCCCGTCGATGGCGAGCGGGGCAGCGATGAGCTGCGCCTGCTTGCGAACGATCTTGCCGAAGCGCTGCGTGACGGCGGCCTCTCCTTGCACTATCAGCCGATCTGCGAATCCGCGAGCGGGCGTCCCATCGCCTTCGAGGCGCTCGCGCGCTGGAGCGCGCCTGGCCGGGGCAACGTCTCGCCGGTGGAATTCGTCAGGGCGGCGGAGCAATTCGGGCTCATCGGGCAATTGACGGAATGGGTGCTGTCGAGCGCCTGCCGGGAGGCGGTGCGCTGGAAGCAGCCGCTTCAAGTCAGCGTCAATCTGTCGCCGCTGAACCTGCGCGACGCGTCGCTGGTTCCGACCGTGGCGCGTATCCTCAAGGACACCGGGCTTGCGCCATCCAGGCTCGTCCTCGAACTCACCGAAGGCGCCGTCATCGATCGCTCGGAGGACGTGACCTTGCGCCTTGCTGCGCTTCGCGTGCTCGGGGTCGGATTGTGGCTGGACGATTTCGGCTCGGGATACTCCAACCTGGAATACCTCCAGCACCTGGCCTGCGACGTCGTGAAGATCGACCGGAGCTTCCTGGCCCGCTACGAGAAGCGGCGGGAGCTGCTGGGAGGCATCATCCTGCTCGCCCATACCTGCGCCCTCCGGGTGGTGGTCGAGGGCGTCGAGACCGCAGAACATCGCGAACTGCTGCGGGAGCTGGGCTGCGATCTGCTGCAGGGCTTCCTATTGGCGCGCCCTGTGCCGCCCGAGCAGCTCAGATCGTCGTTTGGGCTGGACCTGACGTTTCACGACGGCGCTTCGATCGTCCCCGCCGCCGACACCAACGCCGCCGGCGGCCGGCGCAGAAGCCGCGCGACCGCCGGCAGCCTCGGCGTCAAATGACGAAGAAGCCGTGCGTCGCGTCGCGCCGGAGCTGTTCGACGAGACCAAATTCCCAGTCGAGATAGGCCTGCATCGCGCCTGCGTCGACATCGGTGCCTTCATAGGGACGCCGGTAGCGGTGCGCCGGATCGGGCTTCGGCAACAGCTCGGGCGGTCCCACCTCGAGCGCGCCATCATAGCCGCCATCGAGCACATAGGCCTCCCAGCCCATTTGCGCGAGCCAGGACGCGGTCATGTCCGCGCGCAGGCCCATATTGTCCGTCAGGAGAATGCGTGCCCCGCGCACCGGGGCCGCCATGTCGATCTCCTGAACGAGCTGCCCACCGGGATAGTGGCGAAAGCCTGCGATGTGACCAGCCGCATAATCCTCAGTCGAGCGAACATCGAAGCGGTAGAGCGTGCGGTGGGGCTGCGCCTTCAGCGCATTCGCTTCATTCGGACTTAAGTGCCGGACGCCGGCGCGATAGGCGACGTCACGCGCGTTGGCCTGCGCGCCCGCGAAAGCGCCGATCTCGCCGCGCCGGTCAGCGCCATGCTCGAGCTTCTGCTCGGCGAGAGTCCAGCCGATCGTGCCGTTGCGCAGCGCCCGCACCTTGTTCGGGACGCCGGCGTTGATCAGCGACTGGGTGCCGATGATCGACCGGGTGCGGCCGGCGCAATTGACGATGATGGTGGTCTCGGGATCCGGCGCGGCCCGTCCGGCCCGAAACACCAGTTCCGCGCCGGGCACGCTGATCGAGCCGGGGATGTTCATGGTCGCATATTCGTCGAACCGCCGCACATCCAGGATGGCGATGTTGGCTTTGCTGGCGATCAGCGCGGAGACTTCGTCGGCGCCGAGCGAGGGCGTATGCCGCCGCGACTCCACCAGTTCGCCAAATGCCTTGGCATAGGAATTGACGTCCTGAAACAGCTCATGGCCCGCGTCCCGCCAGCCCTGAAGCCCGCCATCGAGCGGACGGACATTGGTGTAGCCCAACGCCGTCAGCCGATCGATCGCCGAGGCAACCAGGCCCTCGCCGGCATCGTAGACGACGATGGGCACATCCTTGCGCGGCAGCCGCGCCTCGGCCTCGAGCGCGATCCTGCCGGCCGCCATGTTGGCGGCAAACAAGGGATGGCCGGTGGCAAAGCCGGCTTCGTGCCGCAAATCCAGCAGAGCGATCTCATCGCGCAGCAGCAGCGCGCGGCGGACTTGCGAGGCAGTGACGGGCAGGGTGGTCATCGTGATCCCGGGCATTGGAAGCGCGCGCTGATGTCGCCTGAAACCGGCCTGTGTGCAGTCGCACATCGCGCGGTCGAGGCCTGTCCTGTAGCGCGAAGTTTGCTTCCTCGGCAACACCGGAAGATTGGATCGTGAACGACGCGCCGCTCGTCAGATGTTGCTTTCGAGATCGAACGGCATGAGCTCACCGGCCAAAGAGCCAAGCTTGGAACTTGGGCATATCGCCCATCCGCGCACGACTTCGGGTCCCTTGACCTCGAATTCAAGCGTTGGAAGATTAAACGTCGAAATGCCATCGCCGGCGCCCTCGCGAATGCCGACAAGGCTGAAGAGCTCCGCATAGTCTTCCCGACTAGCCTCCGCGCCGTTGCAGACCAGCCAGGATTCAAGGGAAATTTCTCCTTTCCTCGCGTTCGGGTCCAGGCTCCTGATCGGGCTTGTTATTCCGCGCCGAAGGACGACCAATTTGGGCTTGGTTTGGCCCCGCGCTCCCACAGCCGTCAAAAGGAAAGGTGCGAGCAGGAATATTCGTCGTCGCATTTTGCGGTTCCCGCCGAGATACGGACCGTATCGTGCCACTCAACAAGCCTGATGTCTTCGCCGATCCCGCTCAGGCTTCGGCAACGTTTGTTCTTGCAACTGCATTATCGCGGCGCAGTGCATAAGACGGTCATGGCTCGCACGCACAAATCCGCCTTTGCTGCTTCACGCGTCGCCGAATCATCGCCACGGTCGGATGCGCGGAGAGGGAAATTCCCGTCGATTCCAATGTCAAACAGCCAAAGCCTCGCATTCTCGCGGCGCCGGCGGCGCCCGAGCTTTGCGAAGGCTGGACCCTCTGAAAGTGAGAGGGCGCAGGGAAGACCGGGCACCGGCTGGCACCCATGGTCCGCGTGCAATAAAAAAGCACGCGGCAGAACCACAGGCTCAGCCGAGGATACCCGGCCTTCCCTGCACAATGGTTTTAACTGTTTCCTTCGTGCTCTCCTCGGTGACCATGCTTGGTTGCCACCGTCATCCGTGAGACGCCGGAAGCGTCTTCACGACCTTAGCGCCTGCGTCGGAGCGCCAGGACCACACGACTTCGCCGTCCGCACAAACGCCGTTCGTCCGCGCAATCATTGCGCTCGGCGATGTGCGTCCATCGCATCCCATTCCCGACGTCCGTGACGATCGCGAGCCGCCCCTCCATGGGGAACGAGACGAGCCAAGGAAGCCACTGATTTGGGGGTGAGATCAATTGCAGCAGGCCGCGACAGATTGGCACGACGGGCAAATTACGCCGATGAGGCATGCACTTTTGCGGATCGAATTGAAAGCGTGGCCGAAATTCGCTCTTCGGCGCAAGCGATTTTGCGGCCGAAACCGCTTGCGAAGGCGGCAAGACAGACGACGATGCGAACGCATTCGCGCCCGACGGGCAAACCATGACGCATCAGGTGCGCCAGTTCGTAGCCCGCGCGAGCATCGCTTGCGTCGCAGCCCTTACCGTTATCGCTTTGATCGTCGTTGGGGCTTGGTGAAGCGCTAGAGCTTCAGTGCTGGGTGACCGTAGAAGCCCTCAATTGAGGGCTTGCGTCATCCCTCTGACCGCTAATCGTCGCCGCTCATGGATACACGATCATGCTCCACCCACCCCCAAAAGGGATGGACGTTTAACGTTCGCCCTTATTGCTGGCCGAAAAATCGGTTGGGCAATTTATGTGGCAACCGAGTAATTTGTTGCGTTCTGCTTTCAGCCAGAATGCGAGGCCGATCAAAACAACGAAGGTCGTCATCAGCTTAGCCAGGGAACTGTCATTCACAATCTCACACCTCACGCGTACAATCGCCAGCGCTGCGATTAGCATCATGCTGGCCGATGCGATTCATTCGTGAATTGATTGGCTCGTGCCCGAGCGCGAAACCCGGAAGCATGCGGGCATCATAGGTATTTGAGCTGATCTCTCTCGCAAGCCCAAGTTTCAGCCAAATACTTACAAGGAGCTTACGACGCTCGATCGTGCTTCGTCCGACCGCGGTTCACTCAAGAACTTCATATTCGAACGCCACCCCTTCGGGGTCATTTTCCTGCAGCCATGTTTCCGCGGCGTCCTCGTCGGCGAAGACCTTGAGATGGTCGGGATCTCCGACTTGCTTGCTTGTGTTGACGTAAATCAGGACTGTCATTCGTTCCTCCTGATTCCCCTTCGCCTTCAAGCATGATCCTTCATCTGCACAAACATCTCTTTCACGTCCGATAGCCGCAGCTTGCCGGAATAGTGTTCTTTGAGCATCCGCAGCGTATGGGATGCGATTTCGTCGCGCTTGGCGGCCTTTTGGCTCGCCATGGAAGGCGCGCATGTCCTCGATGAAACCGCGGGCAATTTCTGGGGGTAACTCAGTCTGACCACGTTTATGCAACATGCGCCCGATATAGAAACGGCCGGCGCACGAGTCGAATCAGTGTCCGTGAGGCGACGCTCCTTGAGCTGATGCAATGGCGGTACTAGCTGGATGATTGTCCGATCTTAGTCTGGGGGCGCGAATGGTGAGCGTCGGACGCATGGCCTCGATCGTTATTGCCATCGTTGCGGTCGTAGGAGTCTTTGTCGACATCCCAATCGTCAGCGACTACGCCTTTTGGATTTTGGTCGGCGCGTTTCTTGTCTGGGAAGGTGTTCACCGCCAGAATACTAAGCTTTTTTTCAGGTACTGGACTATGCTAGCCCTCGTGCTACTTTTTGCTGCGATCGTGGGGGTATTCACTGACATCCCGATCATCGGCACATACGCCTTTTGGGTTTTGGCGGCCGCCTATCTCGTCGTTCTTGGCTCCAGCAGATACTCGTATTAGGTCGCTTCTTGGAGGCGGGGCGAATGGGGTCAATGGCGTGTACCATCGTCGTCGACATAGCCCGCCGGCATCCGAGGCGGCGACGCGGCGACCGGCGTTATCTGCTCGTCGTTGGCGGGAACGTGCTAATCTGAAGTTTCCATCATTCATCCCTCTTCAGCTTGCGCTTTCCCCAATGCGTGGCCTTGCGCGAGGTGTCGAATTCCCTGACCTGGTGCCGGTCGATCGCCTGCATCATGCCGATCCGCGCGAACATCATCGGGCCGCCGAGCGTCGAATGACCTGCGTATCGACTATGTTGGAGCGAACAGTAGCGTAGCTAGCGCGCGTTTACGGCAACTGGGGTCGACTTGCGCGCCGAAGCACCAAATCGGAAATGCATTCTGTCACGTTGCCAGCATCACTGTGTTTCTGCCGGCATTCTTCCCGAATGCGGTTGATCTGGTTGTGGTCGCGGCGCAGATCAAAGGCCGCGTAGACAATCGCGAGGAAACAAACCGCGAATACCGCGATGCCGATCACCCTCATGCGCGCCTCCCTCCCAAGATACGCCGCCGACGCCTCAAGCCTAGCGAAGCCCAGGCGCGCACGATAGGGGCAAATGCAAGCCCGCCGTGACGGAAAAGCAAGGCGGGTTTTTCTTTCACACTCGATCAGCCGGATCACCCTGCGCCGCGGCGGTTGATCGCTTGCAGCATGCCGATCTGGGCGAAGATCATCGGGCCGTTATTCTCCTCGGCCTCGGTGACGCAATGCGCAGCCGCTTGCACTTGCTTCATCCCGTGTTCGGCCGGCGGGACTTCTTTCGCCAACCAGGCGATTGCATCTTTGAGCGTCCGCGGCTCCCGCAATCGCTTCATCGTAAATTCGATATTATCGGATTGGAGCTTTCGACCTCGGTGTTGTAGCGGTCCTTTGGGTATTTCTCGAAATACTCCTTGGCGAGCCTCCGGGCGAACGAATGCGCTCTGGTGAACTTCTCGCGGATGAAGGGATCCTCGGGCATGCGCCCATGATTCCGCCGAATTGAGCGGACGGGAAGCGGCTAGAGGTTGTGAGTGCGGGCCACCTGCGAGGGCGTGACGGGCCGCCGCGTGCGGTGACCTCAAGGCCGCCGCGAGGGAAATTTAGAAACGTTTCCGGCCGCCGGCGGAGCAGCCGGCTGTCGAGGAGCTTGTATGTCACGCTGCTCCAATTCCTTCGCCCACATCATGTGCTGCGTCCGAGAGACCGCGACCGAACAATAACCCCGCTCCCTCTTGTCGGCATCCTCCCAGAACCAGTGCATGCAACTCGGTCCGATGCAGAAACTTCCACGATAATGCATCTCGCGCGCATACCAGGGAAAGAACTTCCACAGGACGTGCCATTTAATCCAGTCCCGGTATGTCCACCGGCCGCGCTCGCCGACCTTCATGACGCACATTCGCATCCGGGCTTCGTTCGGCGGCAACATTCCGCGCATGTCGAAATCCTCCCGTTCCACGGGACGCCCTCGTACTTCAAACAATACATGAGCTACTTCGAAGTTCCGAGCAGAATCGTTCATCTCGCCCTCAGCCCGAGCTCGACCAGGCGGCGGATGCTTCCTCGATCTCCTGAGGGACGCGCGCTGAGAGCGTTCAGCCTACATGTCGGCGAGAATAAACTTCATGAGCCGTCCCCATATCCAACAAACGGCGCTAAGCACGGCGAAGACCCAGGCTGCGGATATCGGCCCGCCGGAAACTAGGCCATTGACCACGAATAGCGCGCCCGCAATCGCGAACAGAATGGCGAAGACGAAGCCCACCCAATAGAGCACGATTCCCAGTCGATGAATGAAGGTCATCGCCTATCTCCCGAATCCTCGCGAAATTCGGCCTGGCGCCCTTGGTGAGCCGGTGGTATCTAGGAGTTTGGTCTGCTGGGAAATAGCCTATCGGTGGAGCGATCAAGACGCTTTTCCGAGCCTCTCGCGTCATTCAGATGCCCGACCAGTTCGCCGGACAGGCGATAGATATTGGCCCCCTTCAGAAGGTAGAGTTTTTTGCCTGTGAGGTCGAAGATGTCCGGGCCGAGAACCAGCGCGACGTGGATGCCTTCGCTATTGAGAATATTGCCGTTCATGACGACCTCCTATCGAGGCGCGCCATACGAGGCTGCGCTTTCTAGGCGGCATTAGCCAGACAAATCGCGCTATTTTACCTTCGCCCTAAGCCCTAGCGCCACAAGGCGGCGGATAGCGTGCGCCCGGGTAAGCGTTTTGTCGGTCGATGACGCGATCCATGCATCAATGGCCGCAAGCTCGGAGGGGTGCCAGCGCTCGCCCACCTGGGTGCCCTTGCCAGTTGGCGGCGGGCCCCGTCTTTTCTTTGGTACCACACTTGCCTTTGCCATAAACCGTGGTACCACATAAGCAAGCCGAGGGGAAGGTGAGACTTCCGCCCCGGCTCTAACCCGAGCCACGAGGACGCGAATCCAATGACCGCGTGCATAGCACGCCACCTACAAACACGCCCATATCACCCGATTGGCGGTTATCGATCGGTCAAGAATCGGCGGCAGCGGGCGTTCGCAGCTTTGTTCGAGAATGGCGCGCCACTGCCGATGAAGATCGGCACTATTGCTTCGCCGTGGCGCTGATGGGGCGAGCCACCACGCGCTCAACTGGGCCAATCCACGACGCCCTGCGATTCGCACGACGCCCCACCCGCCACCGACTGCGGGATTTCGCCGAGTATCATCATCGATGCCGGGCGGTCCACAGGAGAGGACTACTTGACACGTCATGTTGCTAGATATATCGTAAGATATGTTTTACGATCATTTCTTCTTTGTTCGCGATGTCGAACCTTTCTTCCACGCCATCAGACGGCGCGGCGGGCGGCATCGACTCGGCCATCGCGGCGGTGGGCTTTTCGGTGGTGCGGGCGGCGGAGACCTGCCGGGCGCGCGCCGACTTGGTTCTGCGGACCTTCAGCTTCTTATCCTCGCGCTGCTCGAAAAACGCGCGTGCCATGGCTACGAGCTCATCAAGACGATCGAAGAACGCTCCGGCGGCTTCTACGGCCCGAGCCCCGGCGTGATCTATCCGGCACTGACTTTCCTCGAGGAGATCGGCCACACACGCATCGAGCATGAGGGTACGCGAAAGCTCTACCACATAACGCCCGAGGGCCGTTCTCATCTCGCTACCCATCGCGCCGGAGCCGAAGCCATGCTGGATGCGCTGTCCCGCATCGGCGGCCGCATGGACGAGGTGCGCGACGCATTTGCAGGCGTTGGCGATCTCGACGGGGGCGTGTCTGATGAACTCCACCGAGCCCGTCATGCGCTAAAGCATGCACTTCGCCGCAAGCGCGGTTGCGACGCTGCGGAGGCGCGCCGCATCGCCAAAATCCTCGACCGCGCCACCGCTGAAATTCTCCGCGATTGATAACTCTTTCCGGGAGCAACCGATGCCAGATGATTCTGCGCCCAGCCCCATCCGTGATCCGCGCATCAACGCCGTCCTCGCGCGACTGCAGTCCGAGCGACGTCGTCACCCCAGCGGCGGCCCGCTTGGCGAACCCAAGGCAAGCCGCGATCCTTTTGACTATGCCGAATATGGCTTCTCGATCGTGCCCGAGCAGGGCCATCTCATCTATCTGCTGTGCCGGGGATTGCGCACAAAGCGTGTCGCCGAGTTTGCAACCTCGATCGGCATGTCGACGCTCTACTTTGCGGCGGCCGTGCGGGATAACGGCGGCGGCACGGTGATCGGGTCGGAGCTTGTGCCGGCGAAGATCGAGGCGGCGCGCCACAACCTTGCCGAGGCGGGTCTCGCTGATTATGCCGAGATACGAGAGGGCGACGCCCGGCATACGCTGCGCGATCTTGGCGGGCCGGTCGACTTCGCACTGATCGACGGCTGGCCGGTCGAAGCCGGACCGTCGCTGGCGCGGCAAGTCATCGAGATCGTCGCACCGCAAGTCCGTGTGGGGGGCTATGTCATGAACGACAATGCGGAGCCGGATTTTCTGGACTTCATCCGCAATCCATCAAATGGCTTTCTCTCGATAACGCTGCCGCTGAAGGGCGGAACAGAACTCTCCGTGAGGGTTGCTTGAGTAGCTCGCGGCGCTGATCTTTGATTTCCTTGTGTCCACTTGTCGCAATCCTCCTGGCGGGGCGATGAATCAGCGTCTATCCCTCGTCAGTCTCTTGGTCGCAGACTATGACGAAGCGATTGCCTTCTTCACCCGCGCTTTGACGTTCGAGCTCTGCGAAGATACACCGCTTGGCGGCGGCAAGCGCTGGGTTGTCGTGCGCCCGCCGGGCCGCGTCGGCTCCGGCCTGCTATTGGCGCGGGCGGACGGTCCGGCCCAGGTGGCGCGCATCGGTGACCAGACCGGAGGGCGGGTCTTCTTGTTCCTGGAGACGGATGACTTCGAACGCGATCATGCGCGCATGACCGCCGCCGGCGTGCGATTCGTTGAGGCGCCACGGCAGGAGGCCTATGGCGTCGTGGCGGTTTTCGAGGACCCGTATGGCAACCGCTGGGACCTGATCCAGCCTAAGTCCTAGGTTTTTTGTGAGCGGCCCGATACATAGGTTTGAGCGGTTGGCGCGCCACATCAGATGAAGATGGGCACTATTCGTTCGCCGTGGCGCCATGAGGCGGCAGTCGAAACTGCGATCAGGACGACGATCACGCGCGGCGGTTGGCGAGAGTACGCACCAACATTCGGGTTGAGGCGATCAGGTCCGTATGGCATAATATGCCATACGGACCCCGCTTTCGAATGAGCTGAGAGGACGCCAATGCCCACCCGAAATGTCGTGCTGACGGAGCGCCAGGAAGAACTCCTCGAGACCCTCGTCAAGTCCGGCCGCTACCAAAATGCCAGCGAAGTGCTGCGAGATGGGTTGCGGCTCGTCGAGCAACGCGAGGCGGAGGATGCAGGCAAGCTAAAGGCCCTGAGGGCGGCGGCTCGCGTTGGTGTCGGCGCGCTGGATCGAGGCGAATTCAAGGAATTTGGGAGCATCGAGGAACTGCAAGCCTATTTGAATGACCTCTCGGAGAAGGTCATCTCCCGAAGCGCCGAATAGAGCGCTTCATGGCCGAGCGAAGATGGCACGTTCGTCTCGGCGCTGCCGCAGAAGTCGACTTTGCCAACATCCTCAAATGGAGCACCGAGAATTTTGGCGCGCGACAATCTCGCGTCTATCGGGATACCCTTGTTCAGGCGATTGGCGAGCTTGCCGGCGGTCCCAATGTAGCGGGCTCGAGGGCCCGGGACGAGATCATGGCAGGCCTTCGCACGCTCCACGTTGCGCGGCGCGGCCGTCGGAGAAGCCATTTCCTGATGTACCGGGTCGCGTCGAAGAGCACGATCGAAATCGTGCGTATCCTCCACGACAGAATGGACCTTTGGCGCCACGTCCCATCTGCCCCCGACGAGAGCACCGAATAGAGCTTTCTTCAGCATCTCCGGGAAAGCCGGCGCACATCTGGATACGCCAGCGTGCTCTGGCGTAGAATCGCAAGTGGCGCGCTCGGAGAGATTCGAACTCCCGACCCTCGGAATCGAAATCCGATGCTCATTGGTTGCATGGGAATGCATGACGTTTCAAACCCCCTTGTTTTCAGGCATTTCCTGCGGTAGACCCTCAGTCACTGATTGCAGTTGATTGCACTGGGATCTCCACCGTATTTTTCAGCGCATAGTTTCTCGGCCTCCTGCCTGGTCGGCAGATTCTCCGCGAGCATAAAATCCCTGCGCTTGACGATATTGAACATCCGCCCTTCCCAGGTCCTCTTCAGCCTGAGACTATTCGGCGGGACGAAAGCGTTGTGAATCCGTCAGCGGGAGGACGGGACGCCAATTATGCCTGCGACCAATTGACTCGGTCTTGGCAACTCCGATACCGGGATCATCCATGACCGAGCAAATTCCAGATGATCGCCAGCGCCGTGGTCACGCGCAGACCTCGTCCTGGCTCCGCGTTCTCCCTGATCGAGCCGACGGCGGCCAAGATCGCTTCACCAGCCGACGTAGTAGCGCGGAAACAGCGTCGGCCGTCCGTAGAGTCCGGTGACGTCGCTGCGACTGAGGCAGTAGCCGCCAGGGTAACTGCGATAATAGCCGCCAGGAGGGTAGCCCCTACCTGCGTAAGGGGCACCATAGCAAAAGTAGTCTTCGTAGTTCCAAGGCGAGGTGGTGGCGGCGACTGCGGCCGCGAACAATCCGTACCCAGACCGCCGGTACTGTCGACGCGCAACCCCAGCAACGCTGATTGGAGTCGACGGTCGACCGGTCCGCGCCTGGGCGCTCTCGACCCCCAGCGAGACGCCGCGCTGTTCAGACCAACTGAACGAGAGCAGTGCCACACACGCGACGGTCGAGGTTGCGATTGCAGTTCTTTTCAAAGCCACCTTCATGGATTTTCTCCATCGCTTCATGCCCCACTTTGAAACGGTGCGCCGCGACCAGCCTAACGGGCGGCGCGTTCGCGAGTCCATAGCTTGTTCACATCGAAATTTTGGTGGAGCGCGTGGCCCATGGTCGCGCCGATCGGGCCGGCCGGGAAGCCGCTACAGCTTGGGTGCCGTTATGGCGGGTGCACACACCAGCTTGTGCAGAGCGCGGCCGAGCTGATGCTGCAGGCAAAGGCCGAGGATGAAAGCCTGCGGTTCGCCGTCTTCCATACGGCCGACATGCTGATCAAGCTGGAAAAGGAATACGATGCCCGCTGGCACGGCGAGGTGCGGGGATGAAAGAGATTAGCGTCAAGGGAATTGCATGGGATCGTCTCGACCAAGCCGGCGCCACCAGCCTGCAGGCCATGCAGGCCCGCATCCGAGCGTTCGCTCATGAGCGCAGCCTGCCGCCGGAGGAAATCCATAAGCTCATGTACAAGCGCGTGGCCACCGGCCACGTTCTGGATTTCTGCCGAAAGTACAAAGTCAATTGCGAATGGCTGTTGTATGGCGATCTGCAGGGGTTGCGAATGATGACCACGGGGCAACAGCCGATCCAGCGGCCCCGCTATGGCCTGGCTGACAAGCTCAAACGCCTGACGCCAGATCAGCTGGCTTTCATGGAAACCGTCGATACGATGCTTGCCCAACAGCAAAGCCGTCAACCGCCAGCCTGAAATAACCGACGTCCCCAGGCTCAAGACGGGCCTGGCCGCCCGGCGGCTAGGAACGAATCGGCGGCCTATGAATCGACTCTGTGCTTCCGGCAGCCTTCAGCCGGCGCCGGAAGTGTCACACAAGACGGCCTCGGCAATCCCGCTGGGGCCGTTCTGCTGAGAGCAGGCCAAAGTTCACTTGTGTACAGAGCCAACCCGCTCAAGGTGCTACAAACGCGTTGGCGATGGCACCGACTCCATGGCCACTCTGACGAAACTTACCCGCCGCTATCCGTTCCCCACGGGCGGCGGGCTTTCTTTGCGTGCGCCTTGCCCCGCGCCAATGCTGGGCGGCTTACTTTTTGCGGATAATTGCTAGAGCAGTAAGGCTTCCTTCAATTTTTTCCGGAAAGCTCCGACGACCAGCGCGGACTCGGAGGTCCGCAATGATCCGCTTTCAGACTCAGAGAACCAAGTTGCCAACCCGCTCGGCGGCCGGGAGGCGAGGTTGGATTAATACGGCCGCATTTGTGGCGTCCGTAGCGCTAATTGCGCAGATACTTTCTGCATGCTCTCAATCATTTCCGGCAGCTAGCGTGGCGGCGCAGTACCCGGACCTGAACGACCCGACGCCAAGGGCTGGAGTGCGCGCAGATCAAGTGGCACAGATAAAAGCTGAGATGATCCAGGTTCGCGACGACCAAGAGCGCGCCGCAGCTCGGCAACAAACACTACACTAGGCCCGGTGGCGGCCATCAGCCGACGGGGCTTCGGTCCCGCGCTCACGCCTGAACGCTCAGGCGAATAAAAGCGCAATGACCGAAACTACCATGCCCAAATGGAAGAGTACGAACGAACACACGGTCCCAATCGAGGAGCGCAAAGCAAACTGTGAACCGCTGCTCCCTTTTCGCTCCGGGATGGGCGTTCCGTTGCTCTCAAATTGCGCCAATTGACGTCGGAGCGTGTCCAGAACCCGGTAGGCTTGATAGCTCGAGTAGTACGCATAGGAAAAAGTGATCACCCCAAGCGCGAACAAGATTGCCGCGCACTTCAATAACGGGACACTGCCAACATGCTTCTCGATCGCAGCGCCCAGCGCTGCTCCTGTAGCCAGGAGGCCGGCAGCATTTCCTGTACCGATCATCGATAGTCCGCTCGTAATAGGTTTTGCCGGTTTCGTCAGGGATTTTGTCAGTCTGCTTTTTCGCATCGCTGCTCATTGCGTGCCTCCTGCCGCGAGACGATATTCGCCGGTTCTATCAAATCACTGCCGCGCCGCGATTTTCAAGAAACTGTCGGCGCCGATCGGCGCCGGAAGCGCAACCGGTAGCGGCTGGCGAGCCATGCCGGGCCGGCTTCGGCGATGAATACGAGGCCCGCCGGTTCATGCTGGCGGGCCTTCTCTTTTGCCAATGCTGACTAGAAGAAACCGGCGCTCAAATCTAAGCCATAGGTTTTCGAGGAGAGGAGCAAGATGAGGAGAGCGAGGCCGGAAAAAATTGCTTTAGCCTTGAGCGATTCAACGCCGTTCTTGGTCTCAGCCGCACGAGAAAGCATTTGAGCGAGCTCAGTCATTTGCGCCTCCCTACTAATAATTTCTGGATGTACTCTTTTGAAACTCCCCGAAGCGGACGTGACATAGCGCTCGATGTTTGGCTACGGCCGGGCTTTTTTGTGAGGATGCTATGAAATCTGCCGCGCGGGGCTTCGGTCCCGCGCCAGCTTTGCGGAGTGGCGAATGGACAACGACCAAGGCGATCGGCCCGATGGCGCGCCGAGCGAGCCTACCCGAAAGAAGTGCTCCGCGGCGCCGACGCTGTTCGTCACTGACGCGGAGCTGATTCGGCGCACGGGCGTTCCTGAAAAGGTGGCGCGGGCTGCCTTGCACGCGCTCGACCGGGAGAAGCATCGGGGCTTCCCACAGAAGCAAAAATTATGGGGCAACCGCCGATACTGGCCGGCCGTGAAGCAGTGGTTCGATCGGACCAACGGCATCGGATCAGGAAGGCCACGCGAATAGACCGCGGTGGCGAGCCCTGGCGCCTGGCGCCGGTCGGTCCGCAAACTCGAGCCCGCAGCCCAAACCCTCACCAGCGGTCTTCCTAGAGTCGTGCAGGTCGACTTCCGGCCTTAGGGCGCGAGAGCCCGGAAAGTCATCCCTGCTGCTGACGATCGCCTGGCGGAACAAGCGGGGGCGGCGGATCAACCTTGGCGAACGTCGTGGTGTTGAACGTGGTCACCACGGCTGCGCTGGTGCTGGCCGATGTAGCTATCGCCAGCACTTGCTTCGCCGGCGCCTTGGGAAAATCCAAGTGCTGCCCCGCGACATAAGCGGCCGCCGCGCAGCCTATCACGATCCGAATAGCCGGAAACTCCTTGCGATCGAGCATGCAAATCTCCTTTGCAGCGAAATCTATGGTGAGTCGTCCCCTCAGCCGTCGCGCGAATTCGCCGCAGCCCGATCGCGACATAGGCACCGAGCCCAGGTCGACAACATTCGTTGGAGCTTCCCAGCTGCTTCCCAAGAGCGATTTGCTGGGAAGCAATCCGGCTCGTTATTCGATCTAAGTAATTGATTTTGTTTGGCGCGCTCGGAGAGATTCGAACTCCCGACCCTCGGAATCGAAATCCGATGCTCTATCCAGCTGAGCTACGAGCGCGTGCCGGTCGAAATAGCAGAGACCGCGGGATAGTTCTACCGCAGACCTCAGAAGCAGGGATGCCGGCGGCGGTCCTGGCCGAGATAGGTGGCGGAGCCCTGGTAGCAGTGATTGGTGGAGGGGCCGTCGTAATAGGCGAAGCTGCCGGGCTCGAAGCCCGGACCGTAATTGTGCATGTAGCTGATCGGGTAGGGCAGCCGGTAGCGCTCGTGATAGCCATCGTCGCCGTAGTGGTGGTGATGATGGATTCTGGCGTCCGCGGCATGTGGCGCGAACGCAACTGCGGACAGCATGACGGCGGCGGCCAAAAGCTTTACATTGTTCATCTCGATTCTCCGAAAGTCCCGCTAAATCCGTCCTCTGTCAGCCGATCCGGCCGCCAGACCAACCCGATATCGCCTGGAAATGTGGACAAACCTTGATCGGGCGCCCCATTTTTGGCCTTTTCCGCATGCTTAACGAATTCCCAACACAGTGAAGCGACATTGCGGCGATCGGACGATCCTGTCGTCGTCCCGCGTCACAAAAGGCCATCGGGCTTCGAATTTTCCCCATGCGCATCACGCCTCTCGCCCTGCTGTTGGTATCTTCGCTGGCCGCGGCGCCGGCCCGGGCGGACCTGCATATTACCCGCGATCACGGCGGCTATGTCGAGGAATATAAGGCCAAATACAAGCACATCCGCGACAGCCGCCAACGCGTCATCATCGACGGCATCTGCAATTCGGCCTGCACGCTGGTGTTCGGCATCGTGCCGATGAACAAGATCTGCGTGACACCGCGCGCCAGCATCGGCTTCCACCAGGCCTATTACGACAAGGCTTTCACCTTCGGCATCAAGGTCACCAGCTTGGAAGGGACCTCCGATCTGATGTCCTACTACCCGAACTCGGTGAAGGACTGGATCCGCAGGAACGGCGGGCTCACGACCGAGATGAAGAAGATCAAGAACGGCACGGACCTCTGGAAGATCGTCGATCCCTGTCCGGAAGACTGGTAGCCACGGTTGTCTTCGCCCGGCTTGACCGGGCGACCCAGTATTCCAGAGGCGGCTGCGATCGAGCGGCCGCGGCGTACTGGATCACCCGCTGGAGCCTGTCATCGGGCTCGCAAAGCGAGACCCGGTGGCGGGTGACGACGGTGGAGAATGAGGCACCAGCCCGCGTTTTGTGATCGCCGACGGACCGAAGACACCACGCCGCGGATCGGGTCCCCGCGCTTTATCAGCTCGCCGCAAGTGGAAGGGCCGGTGAATTGAGTCCGACTCAAACACAAGGGCTCAAACAAAAGCGCTCAAACAAAAGCCTCCGGCGCTTTGCCCGGAGGCTTTTGTGGCTTCCGTCGCGCGTCTGCGCGGGCGATCAGCGCTTCGATTTCTTGGCCTTCTTTTTCTTTTTCGCGGCCTTCTTCGGAGCCTTCTTGGCGGCTTTTTTGCCGGCCTTTTTTGCCTTCTTTGCAGCTTTCTTTGCAGCTTTCTTGGCCTTCGGAGCCTTCTTTGCCGCCTTCTTCTTCGTTACTTTTTTCGCAACTTTCTTGGCTGCCTTCCGAACCTTCTTGACAGCGGTCTTGACCGCCTCGGTGGTCGCTTCCGCCGCGCCACTGATTGTATCCGTGGCTTGTTCGATGATCGGTTTGTCGTCGTCCATATCACACCCCCAGTGTTGACGATGCGGTGACGATAGCGGGATTCTGAAGGCTGTCAAAGAGAAGCCCTCTGATTCACGCTTTGCACAGCCTTGTATAAGCTGCCAGCGCGCGCTCGCGGTGCCGTCTTGTGGATCGATGATCGGCTCGGGATAATCGCGTCCGAGTTCCATCCCCGCGCTTTTGAGCTCAAGCGATGCCGCGCTCCAGGGGCGGTGGATCAGGGGCGCCGCAGGCGCTTAAGTTCCGGCACCCAGCACCGCACATAGGGTCGGCGGGCCTCGCTTTGTCGTTTCCAGCCTGCGGTCGTCTCCGTATTTGTGCGGTCCCCAAGGTTAATGCCGTCGTAAAGTTAAGGGGTCCAATCTGCGCCGCTATCGCGCGATGACTTCCGGATCAAGGGGCATCGCGCTCTGGCTCATTATTTGAGCATGATCTCCGCGCAACCGCTTCACGTTTGTCACGAGAGAAACCAGTCCCAAGCGGACCGTGCTCCAAGGGGATTGGTATGATGACGTCGTCGCCGGTCAAGAAGTTCCAGCCGTCGCTCAGGCTCAAGCTGGGCACCAAGGCCCTGATTTGCGCCGCGCTCGTGATCGCGGTCAACACCGCGCTGGTGGTCGGCGCCGCCTACTGGTCGCTGACGTCGGATTTCGCCGAACGAGCCCGGCGCGATATCGATGCCAACCTGCGCACACTCGCACTGGCTTTTGCCGAAACCTTCAAGGACGCCAAGGTCACCTTGAAGGACGGCATCGTCAATCGCATCGAAATTCCGCAGTTCCCGGACCTGAAGGACCACGCGATCGTCGATCGTGCGGTGTCCTATGTCGGCGGCAACGCAACCTTGTTCGTCTATGACGAAGCAAGCAGCCAGTTCGTCCGCCGCTCGACCAATGTCAAAAAGGAAAACGGCGATCGCGCCGTCGGAACCCAGCTTACGGCAGACCATCCGGCGCAGGCCTTGCTACGCCGTGGCGAGGCCTATCAGGGGCCTGCCGTGCTGTTCGGCAAGTCGTTCATGACCTCCTATTTCCCGATCTCCAATCCGGCCGGAAAAGTGATCGGCATCCTCTACGTCGGAATCCCGACGGCGCAGCTTGACGCCATGCTCGCGGAAGTGCTGCAGACCATGATGATCGTCGCGGCGTTCGCAGCACTTCTCGTTCTCGCCCTGACGATGCTGGTGGTGCGCCGGGTCACCAAGCCGCTGGCATCGGTCACCGAGATGTTGACGGCGATCGCGGATGGCCGAAACGACGTCGAGATCGCCTGCGACGACCGCGCCGACGAAATCGGCGACATCGCGCGGACGGTTGCAGTCTTCAAGAGCAACTCGCTCGAGCGCCAGCGTCTTCGCGATGAGCAGGCGGCGGGTGCGGTGGCCGCCGCCGAGCAGCGCAAGACCGAATTGCGCAATTTCGTGGATGGGTTTCAGGCGAGCGTCGGCGGCATTATCGACAACGTGCTCAATTCCTCCGGCGAATTTGAAAACGTCGCGCGTCAGCTCACGCAGACGGCGCGCACGACCGCCGAGCTGTCGGGACGATCCGCAGGTGCGTCCGAGACGGCGTCCGAGCATGTCCGCTCCGCCACGATGGCCTCCGACGAGCTGTCCAGTTCGATCGTGGAGATCAGCCGCCGGGTTCAGGAATCCAATGGAATCGCGGCCGAGGCAGTGCAACAGGCCGCCGCGACCGATCAGCGGATCAACGAATTGTCGGAGGCCGGCGCACGGATCGGCGACGTCGTGAAGCTCATCACCTCGATTGCGGAACAGACCAATCTTTTGGCATTGAATGCGACGATCGAGGCCGCACGCGCCGGCGATGCCGGCCGCGGCTTTGCGGTGGTGGCACAGGAGGTCAAGACTCTCGCCGGGCAGACCGCGAAAGCGACCGAGGAGATCGGCAGCCAGATCGCCAATATGCAGCTTGCCACGCGCGAGTCGGTCGGTGCGATCAAGGCGATCGGCCAAACCATCGAGCGCATCAGCGATATCGCCACATCGATCTCAAGCGCCGTCGAACAGCAGCGTGCGGCGACGCAGAACATCGCGCAGAGCGTTCGCTCGGCGGCAAGCGGCACGGCCGACGTGGTCTCCAACATCCGCAACGCGGCGCAGGGCGCCGGCGAGACCGGCGAAAGCTCCAACCGCATGTTTAGTTCGGCCAAGGCGCTCTCGGCCGAGAGCCTCCGGCTCAAGGCCGAGGTCGATAAATTTCTCGACGGCATGCGGGCGGCCTGATCGGCGCGTCGCGCGTCGCGATGCGGCGAAACTTCCGCACCTCCCGTTCGTAGAGTTCTGTAGCACTTGCCACCGGCCGTTGCTCCGGTCGTGGCGGTTGGAGGAGCTCTCGTGAACCGATATGCCGTGCTTTATCTCGCAACGCTGATGATCCTCTTACCGCTGGACCTCCTGTTTCTGGGTGTGCTCGCCAAGGGCCTGTTCGTCTCCGAGGTCGGCGACATGCTCGGCGAGGTCAGGGTGCTGCCCGCGATCCTGTTCTACCTGCTTTATGGCGCCGGCATCGTTTCTGTTACGCGACCTTCGAATTGACGTCGCTGGCGATGCTCAAGCAATGGAGCTGGGCGGTTGCGGCCGTCGATATGTCGTGGGGCGTGGTGGTGACCGCGGTGTCCTCGACCGCGGGGCTCCTGATGGCCAATTGGCTCGCGCCGCGGGCTTGATCAAGGTCATTCCGGGGCGACGCCTTTAGCGTCGAACCCGGAATCCAGAGACTATGGCGCGAGATTCCGGGTCTGATCCTGCGGACCATCCCGGAATGACGGTCTCGATCGCTCGCTTGCTCGCGCCGCGAGCCCGTCATTTCGGCTGCGGCACGATCCGGATGTAGGGCTTCGGCGACTTCCAGCCCTGCGGATAGATGGTCTTGGCCTCGTCGTCGCTGACGGAACCGGCGATGATGACGTCCTCGCCCTGTTTCCAGTCGGCCGGCGTGGCGACGCGATGCTTGGCGGTCATTTGCAGCGAGTCGATCGAGCGCAATATCTCCTGGAAGTTGCGTCCGGTCGTCATCGGATAGACCATCACCAGCTTGATCTTCTTGTCGGGGCCGATAACGAAGACGTTACGGACGGTCTGGTTGTCGGCCGCGGTTCGCGTGGTGGGGTCGCCGGAGGTCGAGGCCGGCAGCATGTCATAGAGTTTAGAGACGTTATAATCGGTGTCGCCGATCATCGGATAGTTCGGCGCCGCGCCCTGCGTCTCCTTGATGTCCTCGGACCATTTCGCGTGGCGGTCGACCGCGTCGACGCTCAGTCCCATCAATTTGATGCCGCGCTTGTCGAATTCCGGCTTCAGTTTCGCGAGCGCGCCAAGTTCTGTGGTGCAGACCGGGGTGAAATCCTTCGGATGCGAGAACAGCAGGGCCCAGGAATTTCCGATCCAGTCGTGGAATTTGATCTTGCCCTCGGTGGTTTCAGCCTCGAAATCCGGGGCTACAGCGCCAATCTGGAGTGCCATTTGAGGACCTCATGTCATTCAAGTTGCAGGAAAATCTGCAAGTTGCAGGAAAAGCAAGTTGCAGGAAAACTTGTCCGCTTCAGTATAGGTAGAAAGCAACGCTAAGTGAACGGTTGGCCGGTAAAAGGGCAAATCGTTCTCCACCCTGGGGAACCCTTAGCATCTCTTTGTGATCAAGGGCTGGTGCGACGAAAAAATCACCGTGATGAGAAAAGGCGCAGGAGTCCTAGTTAAAAATCTTGATTGTGCAGCCGCAGCATTTTAAGGCCCATGTCGCCAGCCTCAGGGCAAGAATTTCGAACCGCCTGGGGAATAAATGCGACCAAAAGGCAACCATGTAAAAAACTCGCGACGCGGGTTTCGAACCGTTAACCACCCGTTCACGTGCGGGTGGCCATGCTGGACCAGCGCGAAAAACTGAACTGAAAAACTGAACTGAGAAGTGAAACTATGCCTGCCTCTGAGACCAATGGCGTTGAAGCCCTCGGCGTCCTTGAGCCATCCTGCTGCGAGACCGCCGCTCATGCGCTGACCATCGTGCGCGACGGCGTGATCACCGGCGAAGGCCCTACAACCAAGGGTCGTGTACATTTTTCCCGCGCGCTTGATGCCGCCGACGCCGCCTGGTGCGCGCGCATCCTGACCGCGACCGCGGTCGAGGATCAGCCGGTCAGCCGTGCCGAGGCCGAAGCGCTGTTCGAGATCAGCGACGCGGCCGCCGAGCGGACCGATGACGGCCGCTTCGACGACCTGTTGGCCAAGGCGATCGCCCATCATGCCGCCTCCGAGTCCGGCCTGCCGGTGCCTCCGCGCACCGTGGCGCTGTCGCCCGACACCGATATCGAGAGCTGGGCGCCGATGAAGGCCGTCGGCGTCGACATCGAAGTGCTGGATTGGATCGCAAGCCAGATGCGCGGCAAGCGCTGCATCAATCGCACCCTGATGGCGATGGTCGCGACCGTGGTCGGCGTCGCCGCGCTGCCGCTGGGTCAATTGCCCAACGTCTTCGACATCGGGATGTAACCGCATCAAAAAGCGGTGTTGTTTTAGGCGGCGGGGGTTATTTCCCCGCCGTTTTCTGTTTGGAGCCGTCCGCATCGAGGCCGACGGTCCGCCCCTCGAAACCCGCGGCGTCGAAATAGCGCTGTGAGAGCACGCGCTGATATTTGACGATGGTGCGCAGGCCGTTCGCGGCCGGCTTGGAGGCGATCCTTCCATCGGAGGCCTTTGGCGTGGTTCCGTTGGGCAAGGCCTCCGTCATCACCCGGCCGACAAGCTCTCCCGCGGCTTTGGCGTGGAGCCCCATCAGCTTGGCCACGGTCATGCCGACGTCGGCATTGCTGACCGGCAGCGCATCGACATAGCCGGCCTTGAAGTCCGGGCCGATCGCCGCCATGAAATTCATGGTGTCGCCGCGGCCGAAGCTGCCATGCATGCCCTGGCCCTGCCGCAGCACGGTGTCGGCGACCTCGACCGAGCAGTTGGTCGGCTCCTCGCAGCCGGCCACATAGGAGCGGAAATTGACCACGATGGAGGGCGTCGGCGTCGCGGCCTTGCCCTTCAGGTTGACCTGGGACATCGGCAACGTCCCCGGAATTTTGCCGAGCGCATCGTCGACGAACAGTCCGCTGACATAGTCCTGTTCGAGCAGGGCCTTGATCGTGCGGTCGGCGAGTTTTTTGTCCTTGTTCGGCAGATAGACCAGGTCCGATCCACCGTTGGTCGCCACCACGAGGTCGGGCTTGGCGGGATCCTTGCCGAGCACGCCGTTGCCGGCCTTGGGATGGGCATTGGCGGCGACGGGCGCGTTCTTGTCGTTGGGATCGAACAGCGGCAGGTCCAGCGCTTTCGCCAGATCGAGGGCAAGGAAGCCCATCGGCAGGAAATCCTTCGGCGTGTCGTCGTAGCTGACCTTGGCCGAGGGGCTGGTCTTGCTCTCCTTCGAAATCGTCGAGAACCCGTGATCCGCCGACACGATGATGTTCGTGGTGGCCGAGAGGCCAAGCTCGTCCAGCGTCTTGCGCAACTGCGCCAGGTTGTTGTCGGCATTCTTGATGCTGGCCATGGTCGACGGCCCGTTGATGCCCGGTGTGACGGTGTTGAGGCTGTCGCCCTGATTGTGCTGCGTGCCGTCGGGATCGCGCGACCAGAACACCAGGACGAACGGCTTGTTGCGCGCCTTCAGCATCGGCAGCACGACCTTGCTGGCGACGTCGGCGAAATAGGCCTGCTGGGCTGTATTGGCGACAGTGGTGCCCGGCGTCTTGGCGTCGCCCGCCTTGCCGTTGTCGCCGCGCGACGGCGTGGTCAGCGGCAGCCCGGCCTTGGTCAGCGCGTCCTTCATCTCGTCGGACAGGGGAAAGCCGTTCTTGGCACCGGTCGCGTCGTCGACCACGATCGAGTGCACACCGGGCTTGTCGGCGCGGTCGTTGTGGTCGAACAACAGGGTCGGGCCGACCTTGCCGATCGCCGCGGTCGAGAACCCCTGGGCGCGCGCCATCTTCAGGATGGTCTCTTCGTTCAGATAGTCGCCGTTGAAATGCTCGTCGACGTCGCCGAGCACCGCGTCATTTTCCAGGAAGGGGACGACGGTGTCGCCGGCCGGCACCGAGCTGTAGCCGGTGTAGATCGTGTTGCTGAAGGTGCCGCTGTCGCCGAGGAAGTGGCCGGTCGCCATCGCCGAGCTGTTGGCCATGGTGAAGGTCGGAAAGATCGAATGCGGATTCTTGAAGTTGACGCCCTTGTCGCGGATTTCCGCCATTGCGGGCGCGGTCTCGGGCGTCACCTTGAGCGCCCGCAAGCCGTCCGGCACGAACAGGATCAGATTGTGGGGCGTGGCATTGTCCGCGGACGCCGCGCCCGCGGCCAGTGTGAAAAGGCTTGCGGACAGCAGGACGATTGCGCGGCGCATGAAAATCTCCCCCGGACAAACGGATTCGTAGTTGATGGACTGTAGCCACTGTCTAGGTTTGTGGTGTGACAGATTTGTTACAATCGAAGGTGGGCGGCTTCGGTGTGTCGAAAACCGTGTTTGTTGGGGACCTTACGTCCTCCGGGCATTGAGCTGGGCGCTGATCGCGCCTGCCAGCTCCTCTATCGAATAGGGCTTCAGCAATACGCCAATGCCGTCCTTGGCAGCACCTGCGGCGGCCTCCTGGTAGCCCGTTGCGAGCAGGACCGGCAGCGCCGGCCGCCTGATCCGGATTTCGCGGGCCAACTCGACGCCGTTCATGCCGCCCGGCATCATGATGTCGGAGAAGACCAGGCTTACGGGACGCCACCTCATCATCGTCCTCGACCAGGAGCACCTGGCCCGCGAACGGCCTGCCGACGTTTTGCGCGGCGGTGTCACCTTGGGGATGGACCTCGCCGGGCGTCTTTGCGGTGCGGGGCAGGAACAGGCGGACAGTGGTGCCCTTGCCGGGCTCGCTTTGAATGTCGACATGGCCGCTGGATTGCGTGACGAAGCCATAAACCTGGGCGAGGCCGAGGCCCGATCCCTTGCCGACCTCCTTGGTCGTGAAGAAGGGATCAAACACGCGCGTCAAGAGATCGGCGGCAATGCCCGCTCCGTTGTCCGCGATCGCAAGCTCGACGACATCTCCGCTCAGCGCACCGAAGGAAAATCCACTCCGGTTGCGCGCCGCAATGCCGATCGTGCCTTTGCCTGAGATGGCGTCGCGCGCGTTGACGCAGAGGTTGATCAGTGCGAGCTCGAGTTCGCCGGTGTCCACCTCGATCGGCCAGAGATTGTCGTCACATTGGATGTCGACCTGGATATCTCCGCGCAGCGAACCGGCGAGGATCTCCCGCATCCCATCGATATGCTTGGCGAGATCGATCGCGTCCGGATTGACCGGCCGCTGCCGCGAGAACGCCAGCAGGTGACGGGTCAGCGCGGCGCCCCGTTTGACGGCCTGGCGCATCCCGGCCATGACGCGCTCGCGCTGCGCCGGCTCGATCGGGCGATCCAGCAGTTGAACGCCGCCCGACATGACAGCGAGAAGATTGTTGAAGTCATGCGCGACGCCGCCGGTGAGCTCGCCGAGCGATTCCAGTTTCTGCGCGCGCCGCAGCGCTTCCTCGGCCTGCTTCAGCCGCTCCTGTTCGCGCAGCCGCTCGGTGACGTCCTGGACGAACTGATAGGCGCCGATCTGCCGGCCGTCCGATCCGAACAACGGGCTGAAGCGCACCTCGAATGCGCGCCGCGCCAGGGTCTCGTCACCGAATTCGTCGGTTTCGGTGAATTGCTCGCCCGCCAAGGCGCGATCCCAAGAGGCCTTGATCTGGGCGAGGTGAGCCGGCTTGTCCGCGAGCAGTGACGGCAGGTTGTCGCCGATTTCCGGGCGAACGCCATAGACCTTCTCGAATGCTTGCTGCCCCGCTTTGTTGATGCCGAGCAATCGATAGCCGCGATCGGCGACGATCATGATGATGTCGGTTCCCTCGACGATGTCGGCGAGCACCTTGCGTTCGGCGAGCGCATCGGCCACGCGCGCTTCCAGCGTGGCGTTGAGGCTGCGCAGCGCTTCCTCGCTGTTTCGCAGGGCCTTTTCGGCGATGAGCTTTTCGGTCGTCTCGGCGACCGCGCAGAACATGCCGGCGACCGCGCCGTCTTCGTCCCGCACGGGGGAGTAGGAGAAGGTGAACCAGGTCTGCTCGTCGAAGCCGCGCCGGTTCATGATCAGCGGCAGGTCTTCGCGATAGGTGGCTTCGCCGGCCATCGCCGAATCGATCAACGGACTGATGTCGGGCCAGATCTCGGACCAGATATCGAAGAAGCGGCCGCCAAGCGCGCGGGGATGCTTTTCGCCGAGGATCTCCGCATAGGCGTCGTTGTAGAGAAAGCCGAGCTCCTTGCCCCATGCGACGAACATGGGAAAACGCGATTCCAGAACGAGCCCGACCATCGACCGAAGCGATTGCGGCCATGTCGCGGGATGTCCGAGCGGGGAGGTGGCCCAGTCGTGGGAGCGCATCAGCGCGCCAACCTTGCCGCCGCCGGCCATGAATTGGAGCGATCGATCGCCTGTGTCTCTCATGGATATCTAGCGATCCCCGCGCGGGCGTGCACTGAACATCGATAGCCGCTAAACACAAACGAAGTCCCCAATTAGCGTTATTCTGTGTCGGTCCCGTGCGCATGAGAACCGGGCGAGCCCCGGATGGTTCCGTGACGCCGGCCGGTCCGGGCAGCAGACCTATCGCGTCACCATATTGCCGCCGCAAGTGCGGCCAACAGCGCCAGCGGCGTCACCAGTGCGCCAATTTTCAGGAAGCGCCAGGCGCTGACGTCGATCTTCTCCCGGCGCAGCGCCACCAGCCAAAGGATCGTCGCAAGCGAACCCGTCACGGACAGGTTGGGCCCCAGGTCGACGCCGATCAGCATCGCGCCGACCACCGATTGCGGAAGATGATCGCTGGCGGCGACCGAGCCGGCCACCAGTCCGACCGGAAGGTTGTTCGCGATGTTGTCGGCGAGCGCCGTGATCAGGCCGACGGCCCACGCCGTCCGGGGCACGGATTGCGCCACCATGTCGTGAAGCGCAGCGCTGATCTGGCCGATCGCGCCGATCCGGATCAGGGCCTCCACCATCACGAACAATCCGGCGACCAGCGGGATCACGCTCCAGGACATCCGCTTCACGACCGGCCACGGAGATTGACGGCTGAGCGCAAGCACCGCAGCCGCCGTGATCAGTCCGCAAACGAAAGTCGGCAGGCCCAGTTGCAGATCGAGCGCGGACGCGCCGATCAGGACCACCGCAATGGCGCCGATACCGACGGCGGTGAGTTTGCCGCCATGGCTCAACCGTGGGGGTTCCGGCACGCAGCTTGCGAGACGTTCCTCGTTGAGCGCGCTTCGCTGCGTCAAATACAGCACCGCGTAGGTCACCGCGATCGAGGCTAACGATGGCAGCGCGAACTGGCGCAGCCAATCGAGCAGGTGCGGCATGCGCGCGCCGAACACCACGAGATTGGCGGGATTGGAGATCGGCAGCACGAAACTCGCGGCGTTGGCGATGAAGGCGCAGACGAACAGATAGGGCAGGGGCGCCGCGCCGGCGGCGCGGGTCGCGGCGTAGACCGCGGGCGTCAGCACGATCGCGGTCGCGTCGTTGGACAACAGAACCGTGACCAGGATGCCGACGGCGTAGACCAGCAGGAACAGCCGCTGCGGCGATCCCCGCGCATGCTCGACCGCGAGCGTGGCGAGGTAGTCGAACAGACCTTCGCTCTGCGCAAGCTCGGCAATCAGCATCATGCCGATGAGAAAGAGATAGACGTCGAGGCCCTTGCGCATGCCGTTCAGCGCATCGGCCGCGGGGAGCAGCCCGAGCAGCACCAGCGCGACGGCTCCCGCCATGGCCCAGGTTGCTTCCGGGAGACGAAAGGGCCTGATGATGACGCCCGTGGTGGCCAGAATGATGATGCTCCAGGCCAGGAGAGTTTCGTGCGGCGGCATCGTCAGGTCGGTCTCCAATTTCACTCGAGAGCTATTCCGCAGCGATACCGGAAGCGGGCGGCGCTGTCTGCTTCAATCGCGCGGCGCTGGAAGCCGACCGCTCGCCGGTCTCGGGCAGCGTGAACCAGCAAACGGCAACTCCGAGCGCGGCGACCCCGCCCAGCGTAAGGAATGCGGCGCTGTAGCCGGCCTTCACCACCACCAATCCCGCTAGCGTGGTCGACAGCGCCGCGCCGATGCTCTGCGCCGTGATGACGGCGCCTTGTGCGACATTGAAGCGGCCTGTGTTGCGCATGAGATCGGCCACGATCACGGGAAAGATCGCGCCGAAGATGCCGGCGCCGATCCCGTCCAGAAGCTGCACACCGACCAACCAGGCCTGGTTGTCGGACAGGGTATAGAGCGCGGCGCGAATCGGGAGGATGACGAGGGCCACCAGGAAGAAGCGCTTGTGGCCCCAGGCGTCGGCCCGCGCGCCGACCAGCATCGCCATCGGCACCATGACGATCTGGGCGGCGACGATGCAGGCCGACATCAGGCTGGTTCCGAGGTTCTTGTCCTGCAGCGCCAGCTTCTGCCCGACCAGCGGCAGCATCGCCGCGTTCGACAGATGAAACAGCGTCACGCAGATGGCGAAGACCAAAAGCGGACGGCAGGTCAGGAGGATGCCCAGTCCTGATGGCTGGTCCTTGTCTTGCGCCGGTTCGCCCTCGCTGTGTAGACCACGCGCGAGATCATGGTCGATGGCGTCTTCCGGGATTGCCACGATGCTGACAAGGCTCGCGATCGACATCAGCGCCAGCAGATAGAACACGACCTGCGGACCGAACAGATAGGCCGCGCCGCCCGCGAGGGCCGCGGCCACCGCATTGCCCGCGTGGTTGAAGGTTTCGTTGCGTCCGATCCGCACAGTGAAGGCCCGGGGACCGACGACGCCGAGCGAGACGGCGGCGATCGCCGGTGGAAAGATCACCTCGGCGGCATTGGCGATGCCTTGCGAGATCGCGACTGGCCAGAAGCTGGGAAATAATGGAAGCAGCACCGAGGCGGCCATCACGATCAGTGCCGCAACCACCATTGCGAGCCGTTTCGCCCTTGTGGCGTCGACCAGTGCGCCGGCCGGCGTCTGGGCGAGAATACCCGCGATCGTCGCGATCGACATCACGACGCCGATGCTGGCTTCGTTCCATTGTTGCTCGATCAGGAGATAGATGGCGAGATAGGGGCCCAATCCCTGCCGGACGTCGGCAAGGAAGAAATTGGCGGCATCGAGCGCGCGGCCGGCCCGTCTCGTCTTCTCTCGATGCTGGCTCGCAGGCATGGCTGCCTTGATTGCAGGAACGCATAAGCCCCCAACAAGAACAACCAGGAGCCAGCCCGGTTCCGGCGCGAGGAGGTTTATCGAACTCCGGAGCTCTTCTGCAGCATCGCCTTGCGCAGGATGCGCGAGAGCTGCTCGACCGAATAGGGCTTCTGAATCAGCTCGAAGCCGCGGTGGGCGTTCTCGGCCAGCACATTGCTGTAACCGCTGGTCAGCACCACCGGCAGGCCGGGATAGCGCTCGCGAACGATTCCAGCGAGCTCGACGCCGTTCATCCCGGGCATGATGACGTCGGAGAACACGAGGTCGACGGCGAATTCGTCGTTGGCGAGAATGGCAAGGGCCGCGTTGGCATCCGTCACCCGCCTGACCTTGTATCCCAGGTCTTCCAGCAGCTCGGTGGAAAATATCCCGACGTCGTCGTTGTCCTCGACGACCAGCACCCGGTAGCCGCGTCCGGTGGCCGCCGGCTCGCTCGCGGCCTTGGCGGCTTCCGGCTCCTTCGGCGCGGCAGCCTGAGGCAGATAGATCGTAAAGCTGGCTCCCTCTCCAAGCCTGCTTGCGACCGCGATATCGCCGCCCGATTGCTTGGCAAAGCCGAAGGCCTGGCTGAGGCCAAGGCCGGTGCCCTTGCCGACTTCCTTGGTGGTGAAGAACGGCTCGAAGATCGCGGCGAGATACTGGGGAGCAATTCCGGTGCCGATGTCGTCGACCGAAACAGCGATGAAGTCGCCGCGGCGCGGGGCCTGGCCGCGCAAGACAGGGATCATGCTGACTTTCCTGACCGAGATTGTCAGGCGGCCTTCGCCTTCCATGGCGTCGCGCCCGTTGATGGCGAGGTTGATCAGCGCCGTCTCGAACTGCGCGATGTCGGCGATACTGAACGTGCTGGAATCGTCGATGTCGACGTCGATCTGAATGCGGTTGCCGACCAGTGGACGGATGAGTTGCGCGACGTTCTCCACCTGCGCGCCGACATTGAAGACTTGCGGCTTGAGCGGCTGGCGGCGGGCAAAGGCAAGAAGCTGCGCGGTCAGTTTGGAGGCCCGTTCCACAGTGTCGGAAATCGCATCGACATAGCGGCGGCGGCGCTCTTCGGGGAGATCGCGACGGCGCAGGAAGTCCGTCGCCGAACGGATGATGGTCAGAAGATTGTTGAAGTCGTGCGCCACGCCGCCGGTGAGCTGTCCGACGGCCTCCATCTTCTGTGACTGGCGCAGCGCCTCCTCGCCCTGGCGGCGCTCGGTGATGTCGACCGCTTCCGGCACGGCGCCGGTGATCTCGCCATGTTCGTCGAACAGCGGCCGCATGGCGAAATCGAAATAGCGGTCGCCGATCGGCAGATGCAGCAGCATCTCGGTCCGTGCGTCTTCGCCGCGCAGCACCGCCGCAAATGCCTTGCGGACGGCGTCGGGCTCCTCCGAGGCCGGCGTGAACCAGGACGTTTCCGCGAACGGCTTGCCGGTGACATCCGTACCGTCGGAACGGATGCCGGCGAGCGCGGTCTTGTTGGCGTAAAGGACGTTGCCTTTCAGGTCGAGGAGCCATTGGTACTGATGGCTGGTCTCGAAGATGGCGCGCATCATCGCTTCGTTGGACCGAAGCTGCGCGGTGCGCTCCTCGATGCGCCGTTCCAGCGTTTCGTTCAGCTTGCGAAGCTCGATCTCGGCGCGCTTGGACGCGGTAATGTCATGGGCCACCCCGATGAAGCCGACATGCTTGCCGGTCGGGTCCCATCGCGGCTGCGATTCCGATCGGAGCCAGCGCCATTCGCCGTCGGTGCGCAGGTAGCGCGCCTCCAGCACGAAGGGTCTCAGCGCGGCTTCCTCGGTGATCTGCTGTTGCAGGATCCGCGGCAGATCGTCCGGATGCAGCACCTTGCGCCAGTCGAACACGATGGCTTCGTCATTGGGCAGCCCGAGAAAATCGATGTAGGCCTGGTTGACGAAGGAGCGCGTGCGGTCGAGCTTGGTGACCCACATCGGGACCGGCGCGCTGTTGGCGATCAGGCGGAAGCGCTCCTCGCTTTCGCGCAACGTCTCCTGCGCGAGCTTCTGGTCGGTGATGTCGATATGGGCGCCGACGAGACGAAGCGGGCGGCCGTCGCCGTCGCGCTCGATCTTCGCGATGTTGCGAATCCAGTGCGTTTGGCCGTCGTTCGGTCGTATGATCCGGTATTCTGCTAAATAGTCTTCGCCCGTTCCATTCAGCGCCTCGGTGTAATGCCTGACCGTGCGCTCGAGGTCGTCGGGATGGATGCGTCTTACCCAGTCATCGTAGGTTTCGTCGCCCCCGTCGGGCGGCAGACCATGAATGATGAGATATTCCGGCGAGCGTTTTCGGTAGCCTGTGCGGAAATTGATTTCTACGCCGCCGACGCGCGCGAGACGCTGGATCCGTACCAGCTCGGCTTCGCGATCCTGCAGGGCCTGGTGCGCTCGGTCGCGCTCGCGCGCAATTTCTTCCAGGTGCCGCCGAAGCTTTTCCGCGGCCAACGTTTCGGGAAGGCTATCGTTCGAAGCGTCTGGGTCGGTCATCTACGTCTTACGATCTCCAGACCAATCGTCACACGGAGCCTCGGCAGGCTACCTGCCACTCTATTCCATTCCTTGCAATGTCAAAGAGAAGCCCTGCTACAAAGAGAAGCCCTGCCACTTTGTCGGCCCTTTGTGAAGCTGTTCGTCTGTCAGTCCTGCGGAAACGTTCTTTATTTCGAAAATCACACCTGCGGCCGCTGTGGCCATCGGCTCGCCTTCCTCCCCGAAAAGGTGACGCTCTCGGCGGTCGAAGACGATGGTGCTACCTTGGGCGCGAGCTGGAGCTCGCCAAGCACCGGTTGTTCTATTCGCTGATGCTTCCATGGATTACAGCGCTGCAGCCAGGCGAGGCGAAAGGTAAGCGCGGAGGGTTGACTAAATCAGAACAAAAAGAGAACATTACTGTCGGCCCTGCGCCTCGATGCCATCCCGTGAAAGACCATGCCCGCGCATTCGCAAGCCCATCCCGAGGAAGCTGACGAACTGGAGGCGGCCGTCGATCAGGCGATCGCCGCCTGTGATGGCGACATGCGGGCGGCGATCCGCGCGCTGATTCTCGCCAACAACTACCTGGAATCCGAGATCAGCGAGCTGATGAAGGCGGTCTCCCATGCCTATAGGCGCGGACGATTCCGCACCTATTCCGGCTGAACGACCCTTGCGGGTTCGAGGGCCCTTCTTCGAGGCCCCTTCCTGGACACACCAATCGGCGGTTGCCAGCGGCCCAATTTGCTGTAGACGCAATTGTGACGTCCGCCCCTGCCGTGCCAGATTGCAGGGGAGGAACCCGCCCAAAGGTCGATAAACACCAGCATGTTCAAGACAATT
>WNFD01000444.1_pt1 | contig 40866 bp, 42 predicted proteins | sample 5400491 | NCBI WGS metagenome assembly WNFD01 (sample SAMN13153343, study PRJNA577476) | soil metagenome | isolation source: 120 cm saprolite under Douglas fir tree site 2 hole 2 replicate 2 | place: USA:California | collected 2015-04-18
CACGGAGGGCTCGCGGGGGTCGGCGGTTGCGGCGTACACCCCCTCGTCGAGCCGGCGATTGCGCTCACGCACCGTGTCTTGTTTCTCCTGCAGCAGCTTCTCCACCTCTTTCACGTAGCGGCCCACGGTCTCGCCGAAGGCGGTGAACTGGTACGGCACCACTTCGGCGTCGGCGAGCCGCATCACCGCCGTCCCCACCGTCTGCGCCAGGGCGCGCCCGTACACGAAGGAGGTGTCGTCGAACGTCGTATACCACTTGAAGTCGTCATAGATCGAATGGTAGATGCCGCCGCCGCCCTCGCCCCCGAAGCCGAGGTTCAAGGTCGGGACCCCGATGTGCTGCAGGAACGGCGTGAAGTCCGAGCCCGATCCGAGCGCATCGATGCGCAGGTCGGCCCGCTGCCGGGCCTCCTGCCGGAGGTCGGCCGTGCTCGCGTCGGCGATGGCGCGGAGCTGGGCCCGCTTCCAGGCGGTGAGCTTGGTCTCGGGATCGTCGATTTCGCGTGCCACCTCATTGATGAAGGCTTCGAGCGTGTGCGAGCCACCGACGTCCAGGTAGCCCCGGCTGTTGGTGTCGCTGTTCAGGTAGGCCACGGCCTTCGCGCCCAGCTCGTCGGCGTGGGCCTCGACCCATTCGGTCGAGCCGAGCAGCGCGGGCTCTTCACCATCCCAGGCCGCGTAGATGATGGTGCGGCGCGGCTTCCAACCCTGCTTCAGCAGCTGGCCGTACGCGCGCGCCTCTTCAAGCAGCGGCACCAGGCCCGAGATCGGGTCCTCGGCGCCGTTCACCCAGGCGTCGTGATGGTTGCCGCGGATCACCCACTCGTCGGGCGCGGTCGCGCCGGGAATGCGCGCGATCACGTCGTACAGCGTCTTCAAGCTCCAGTCGGACTTCACGCGCAGGTGCACCTTGGCGGGTCCAGGGCCCACGTGATAGGTGATGCCGAGCCCGCCGCGCCAGTCCGCCGGCGCCGTGGGGCCGCGCAGGGCCGCGAGCAGCGGCTGCGCGTCGCCGTACGAGACGGGCAATACCGGGATCTTGGTGATGGTGGGCGCCTCGCTCACCGCGAGCCGCTTCGCGTCCTTGGTGGCTCCCACGCCGGGCGTGAGCGGGTCGCCTGGATAAAGCGGCATGTCCATGACGCTGCCGCGCTGCACTCCGTCCCTGGGACGCCAGGGACCTTGCGGATAAACGTCGCCCTTGGTGTAGCCATCCTCCCGGGGATCCGAGTAGATGATACAGCCGACGGCACCGTGCTCCGCGGCCACCTTGGGCTTGATGCCGCGCCACGACCCGAAGTAGCGCGCGATCACAATCGCGCCTTTGACCGACACGCCCAGCCGCTCGAGCCGCTCGTAGTCCGCCGGCACGCCGTAGTTCACGTACACAAGCGGGGCGGTGACGTCGCCGTCGACCGAATACGCGTTATAGGTCGGCAGCTGTTCCGCTTTCTGCCCGGAGGTCGGGTCGCCCGGCACCACCGGCTCCTGCAGCTTCGCCACGAACTTCGTGGGCGCGACGAGCTCCACCACCCGCTCGGTGGGGGTGGGGAAGAGCACGTCGAACGTCTCGATGTGCGCGTCGAGCCCAAAGCTCTTGAACTTGGCGAGGAGCCATTCGGCGTTGTCCTTGTCGTACGGCGAGCCGACGTGGTGCGGGCGAGCCGAGAGGCGTCGCATGTACTCGCGCAGGGAATCGGGGGAGGGGATCGCGCGGAACTTGGCCTCCCACTCCCGTTGGGCCTTCGAGGACTCAGCGGTGAAGCCGCGGAGGTCCCCGGCGGGGGACGGGGCGAAGGTGATGAACAAGAAACCGGCAGCGAGCGCGGGCAGCGGACGGGCGTTCAGGCGCATGTGAGAACAGCCTCGTTCCAAGAGGAAAAGGGTGGACTCAGTACTGGAGCTCGTGGCGCGTGTAAATCTCGCCCCGCCGGACGACAAGCGCGATCTGCCTGATGTTGCGGACATCGGCGAGGGGATCGGCATCGAGGACCAGGAGGTCGGCCACTGCGCCCGACGTCACCGTGCCGGTGCTGTCGAGCGCGAGTGCCTGGGCGGCGGTACGGGTCGCGGCGACCAACACGTCGCTTGGCGTCAGTCCCGACGCTTGCATCGCCTCGAGCTCCATGAACACGGACGCGCCGTGCAGCGTGAGCGGGTTGCCGGCATCGGTTCCGAGGGCGACGGGAATGCCGGCATCGTGCACCCGCTTGAGGTTCGCCTGGGCCTGTGCGAGCGATCGGGCGGTCCGTGCCGTTCGCGCCTCGAGCAGGGAGTCGCTGGGGCGCTGCGCGAGCGCCACCGTGTCCGTGGCCAGTGCCTTAGCTCGCGTCGTGGGGTCGACGCAGGCCAGCGGCTGCCGCTCGCGCGCAAAGCGCCGGGCCGCCACCTGGCGGTAGCCGTCGGGCACGGTCAGGGTCGGGACGTAGATCGTTCCCTGCCGCCGCGCGATGGTCAGGAACTCGTCGTCCACTGGAGCCGACCAGACCGAGTGCACCAGCACGCGGGCCCCGGCGCGCAGCGCGTCCTTTGCCTCCCACAGACCGGTGGCGTGGAGGATCAGCGGCAACCCGACCTTGCGCGCCTCGTCGCCGGCGGCGTGCACCAGCGCCGAGATGCGAGCGGTGTCAGGCGGCTGTGGCGGCATGATGTACCACACCTTGATAGCCGCGGCCCCCCAGGTCTTGTGCGCGCGTACCGCCTGCCGCACCGTGGCCTCGTCCGCCATATAAATGAACTGGCGCTGGTCGGGCAGGTTCAGCCAGAAATCGATGGTCGAGAGCAGCGACCCGGCGGCCAGCACGCGTGGTGCCGTGGTGCTCCGAGCCGTGCGCGCCTGGAGCTCCAGCGTCCACGGGTAGCCTCCCACGTCGAAGACCGAGGTGACGCCGCTGCACAAGTACGAGCGGAAAAACCGTTCAGGTCTCGCGTGCAGGTCCGCCTCGACGGTCTCGTAGGGGTAGCGATCCCGCAGGTCCAGCGCGTCGGGTCGTCCGTCGACCCAGCCCGTCTGAGAGAAGTGCACGTGGGTGTCGATCAATCCCGGGATGAGCCATTTGCCGACGGCGCTCACCGTATCGGCGTCGGCGGGCACCTGGCAGGTGGCCCGCGGCCCCGCGCAGGCGATCCGGCCCTCGCGCACCACGACCACCGCGTTCTTTACCGGCGTCGCGCCGGTGCCGTCCACCAGCGTGGCGCCGACGATCGCGATCGGCGGGGGCAAGGCGTCGGGCGTGGGGAAGGCGGTCGTCACCGCGATCTTCCACCCGGCGGGCGTCCGGACGAGCACGCGCTCGCTCACGCCGCGCACGCTGCCGCTCGAGTCCACCACGCGGTAGCGGTACACGCCGTAGGCCACGTCCGGCGTCACCGGCACGACGCGGAAATGCGTCGCGACCAGCGTGTCGGGCCAGGACGCGCCCACTCCGGCGGCAAAGGAGTCGTAGCCCTCGCGGAGCCCGTCGGGACCGACGCGCGCCAGGGTCGGTGTGTGCAAGTAGTGCGACAGGTAGGCGGCGCGATTGCGCGCGTGAATGGCCGCGATGTTGCCGTGGAAGGCGTCGAGCGCCGTGCCCTGAGCCGCGAGCGGCGCGACGTCAGCGAGCAGGCCGAGCGCGGCCGCGACCATGGTCAACCGCACGTGGAGAATCTCAGAGCTTCGCAGCGCGGCGCCACCGCTCCGCGATGACGCCATGTCCCGCGGGCGTGGGATGGACCCCGTCAGCGGCCCAGTACTGCGGCGAGCTCTTGTGCGCCAAGTCGTCGAACATCTGCTGGAGCGGGACGAAGGTCGCTCCCGCACGGCGGGCGACGCGCTCGGCTGCGGCCCGACGCTGGTCGAATTCAGGGAACCAGCGATTGTCCACCGCGCCGCAGTGCAGCACGAACGGCTCGAGCACGATGATCCGGGTGCGCGGCAGGGCGCCCCGGGTATCCTCGAGCAGGGCCGTGTATTGGTGCTCGTAGTCCTCGACGGTGCCGGTGTAGCCGCTGCTCAGCTTGTGCCAGAAGTCGTTCACGCCGATCAGGATGCTCAGCACGTCCGGCGCTAGGGCCAGGGTTTCGGTGGCCCAGCGGGCTGCGAGGTCCGGGACCTTGTTGCCGCTGACGCCGCGATTGTAGAACCGCAGCGCGCGATCGGGATGAGCCGCGAGCGCGGCCGCGGCGACAAGCAGTGGGTACCCCGAGCCGAGGGCGCTGGCCGCGTTCGGGTCTGACAGTTTGCGATCGCGCCCGCAATCGGTGATCGAGTCTCCCTGGAACAGCACGCCAGTGCCGTCGGCGGTGCGCGCGGGAGCCCGGTCGGCGGTGCGCCCGGCGGGCCAGAGGGCAACACCGGCCACGGCGCTCGCGGCGGTCACGAAGTCACGTCGGGTGAGAGTGTCGGTCATGGTGTGAGAATTGGTCACAGTGGAATCAGGGCGGCCTGCGCTGCGCGAAGAGCCAACTCACGAGCGCCGGCGACCCGTATGCCGCGTCCCACACGTTGTGATTCGTGCCAAGCACCTCGAAATACTGCACGCGAGCGCCGACGGCCTTCAAGGCCGCCGCGGCCTGACGCGACTGTTCGACCGGAACCGCCCCGTCGACCTCACCGTGGACAATCCAGGTCGGGACGCGCCGCAGCTGCCGAGCGAGAGCGTCGAAGGGTGGGCCGCTATCTGCGGGAACGACCGGTGTGAACGGGCGGGCCGTAGGAAAGAACGGCGTCACGAAACCGCAGATCGGGACGAGGGCCGCAAAGCGCGACGGATAGCGATACGCGAGGTACCACACGCCATTGCCGCCCATCGAGAGGCCCGTGAGATACACGCGGTCCGAATCGACTTGGAACTCTCGGCTCACTTGCTCGAGCGCAGCCATGGCGACTTGCGCGGGCACTCCCGCCCAGAGCGATTCCGCCGGCAGCTGGGGGAAGACAATGATCGCGGGGAACCGGGCGGCATTCTGCCGAACGGCGGCGCCCAAGCCCACTTGGGTCGGAAGGAGACCGTCGTCGCCGCGCTCACCGGCGCCGTGCAAGAAGAGAATGACGGGCCAGCGCTGTGATGCTGTGTAGGTGAAGGGGACGAACACCTGGTAGTGGTGAGGCTGACCCGCCACGGACACACGGCGGTCCAGGAACCCCGTCTGCGGAGTCTGGCCGTCCAGCGCGCGCGTCAGGAGCGCCAGGAGCGCGGTCGTCCGGATCACTTGCAAATCCATCGGTGCACCTCGAGCGGGTGAAGGCGGTGCAGAGAGGGGGAATTGGCCCCGGTGGATTCGAACCACCATACCCAGATCCAAAGTCTGGTGTCCTGCCGTTGGACGAGGGGCCAGTGATGTTGCTGCGCCTCAACTTAGCGCCGGCGAGGACCCGGTAGAAGGGGCTTTCTGTCCCGTAACTGTCTCGTTCGCGCCGAACCGCTTGGCCACCGCGGCGGCGAGATCGGCCTCGTCGATGATGTTGTAGCGGTCGAACATGCTCCGCGTCTCCCAGCCGCAGAGTTGCATGATCTCCCCCTCTGAGACGCCAGCGCGGCGGAAGTCCCGGGCGGCGCTCCGGCGCAGATCGTGGACGAGGCGACCGGGCACGCCCGCCCGGGTGGTCGCGCGCTTCCAAGCCGACCGCACGGCGCCGAGGCCCAGCGGCTGGCCATCGCGGTGAAACACGTAGAGCCCGTCGCGCGACGCCCAACGCGCGTCGAGGAGCGTCTTGAGCGAGGGCGCGAGCCCGAAAGGGAACACGCGGGGCCGGCCGCTCTTGGAGCGCGCCTCCTCGAGCCGGATCGTGCCGCCGTCTCGATCCACGGCCGCCCACGTGAGCAGCCGCCCTTCATCGCGCCGCCAGCCGGTCGCCCGCAGGAACTGCACGAGGTCTCCGACGTCTGGGGGCAACTCGAGCAAGAGGGCCGCGAACTCGCCCTCCTCGAGGAACCCAGATCGGGCGTTCTTCGGCTTGGGCAACTTGAACACCGGCATCACGGCCAGGAGTCCGGTCTCGATGGCCAACCGGAACCCTCGGCGGAGTTGCGCCAGCTCGTTGTTGATCGTAGCGCGCGCGACGGGCTTGATCTTGTTGGCGGCATCACCGGCCAGCCGGTCCTCGGCGTAGGCGTCGACGTGGGCGCGGGTAATCTCCATCACCCGCGCTTCGGCGCCGAAGAACTTCTCGAGGTGCGTGAACGCCTCGTGGACCCGCTCGACGGACTTCCGGCCGTCCAGCGCGTACTGCCGCTCGACGAGGGCTCGGAGGCCGCCGACCAGCTTGTTCTTGCCATCTTCGCCCTTCACGTACTCGGCCAGCACCACACGGTCGGGCCGACCGACGAGCTTCCCCACTTTGCGATCGCCCAGGCGCTTGGCGAGGAGATCGAGTGCGCCTCTCCGGCTCGCCGTGCCGCTCGACTCCATGTGCCGCGTGCCCCGGATCGAGTAGTCGAGCCACCAGTTCTCGGTGTTCTTCCGTCGATACAGCCTGCCTTGTCCTCGACTCATCATGCCTCCCGTGTTGGGGGCGGCGGCCAGATCCCGGCCCGCGCCCGTTCGAGTTCCTCCCGAATGGCGGCGAGCGCGACGAGCGCGTGGCTCAGCGCACCCTCGGCTTCGAGGCGCACGGTACACAGCTCGCAGACGTCCGTGTCCGCCCCGCCGACCCTGGGGCCGATCCCGAGCGCTCGCCCGCACCAGCCGCACCGACGCGCCGCCATGCAGAGAAGCTATGCTCAAAAGCATAGGCGAGCAAGAGCTTGCTCGTCGGATCGGCTGTGCTAGCTTGCAGAGTCATGACGCCCATCACGTTGCGGATCGCGGCGCTGCGGAAGCGCCGAGGCTGGTCGCAGGCCGAACTCGGCCGGCGGGCGGGCGTCGCGTCCTCGGTCATTAGTCGGGCCGAGCGCGGCGAGACCGATCTCACGCTCGCCACCCTCGAAAAGCTCGCTCGGGCGCTCGGCGTCCGTCCCCGGTCGCTCATCGGGTAGGCGCGATGCGCGGCCTGCTGCTCCTCGTCGTCGCCCTGCTCGGTCTCGCCGCTCCCCTGGCCGCGCAGCATCACGGCGGTGGACACGGACGCAGCAAGGCAAGCGCCCCACGCGCCTCGACGCCCCGCGGCCCGCGCGTTTCGGCACCGCACGCCGCGTCGCCCCGGTCCCCGGCCGTGCGCCATCCACGAGCGACGACGCCCGCTGTGCCCCGTGCGCGTACTAGTCGCGGGCGGATCCAACGCAGCGAGAAGTCGAAAGAGGATTTCATGCGTCAGACGGGTCACCCGCGCGGTTGGCCCGGGCACGTTGTCGATCACAAGGTGCCGCTCGCGTGCGGCGGGGCGGACGCGCCATCGAACATGCAGTGGCAAACGACCGAGGACGCGAAGGCGAAGGACAAGGTCGAGCGCCAGGGCTGCGCCCGGCACCGCTGATCCCGTCTCACGGCCCCACCCCGGCGAGCACGTCGGCCATAATCTGCTTCACCTCTTCGCCGCTCAACGTGCGCTTCTCAAGCAGGGCCTCGGCGACCGCCTCGATCTGCCGCCAGGTCTCCGGGTCGTGCACCCACTCGCGCGCCGCCTCCCCCGCGGCCTCAAGGAGCGCCGATGTCTTCACCGGGTCGCCGCCCGTTAGCGCCTCCGCGAGCCCTTTGGCGAGTTCCACATCATGCTCACTCGGGAGCGGTCCCACGCCCAGTCGGAAGTCCACCGCCCGCGCGGCGAGCGTCGCCACCAGATGGCCGCCGCCGTGGCTGACCGCCGGATCGAAGTGCATTTCTCCTCGCACGTGCGCGCCGGGCGTCGGTGGCACGGGGTTCAGGAGGACCTCGCGAACAGGGGCCAGCATCAAGGTCGCGACAACGCAGTGCGCGCCCTCATGCAGCGAAATTTCTTGATCCTCACTGAGCCGCGGCACCGGGCCGTAGTCGCAGGGCGTGCGCTCGGCACGGTCGACGATCCTCCCGTAAAACTCCTCGCGCGCGAGCCATTGCGCCGCGGCGGGTGGCGGCATCCAACGGTAGGCGGTGTGCTCGTCCGAGATCCGCGGGACGCCCGCGCCGGGCGGCAACGTGACCACCCAGCAGCGCCCGTAGACTTGGCGCCACGTCAACGAGTCGCCGCCGTAGCCCGTCTCCTCGTCCAGCTCTCGCTCGGCAGCTCGCCGTGGTGTCTCGCCGGATTCGATCGCGCCCTGGACGACTTCCCACTGTGTCGGGCGGTCGGCGCGCTGAAGCAGCAGCAAGCGACCGGTCGCGTCGATGAGAACAACGCGCACGTGATCATGACCCAGGTGCGGCCAGTCGGTCAGCGGCAGTTCCGCGAGGTGCTTTGCGACCTGAGTCTGCGCCCGCCAATAGTCGCAGGTGTCCTTGGCTTTGATCTTGCCGCGCACGAGCGTGCAGGCGCGCTCCGCCGCCAGGAACATCGAGCACGTGCCGCAGGAGCGCGCGGGATCGTCCGCAGGCCGATAGAGAGCGTCCGTCTTGCTGATGGTGGGCCCGCGCAGCGTGGCGGTCATGGCGTGAGTCCGCAGCTGGGACACACGGGCGGCGGCGTCCCGACCGTCGGGTGTCCGCAGCGCGAGCACGTGTGCAAGTGCTGGGGCACGATGGGCACCGCGTAGGGGTCTGCCGACAGCAGCTGGCCCAGGTGGGCCGACACCGGCGCCGGAGCCGCCGGGGCGTCAGCCACCGGTTCGAGGATGCGGGCGACCGTCCGCTGTCCCGCGGCGTCGCGGTCGGCCGCGCTCGCGCTCGCGGGCAGCGGCGCGCCGGTGCGGAGGACCTCCTGCTTCATGAACTCGATCCAGCCGCGGCCCGCGTCCCATCCACCACCGATCGCCGCCCACACCGCGAGCACGACAGCGTCGGCACGGTCAGGCGACCGTCCAAGCCGCGCGCGGACGTCGTCCTTCGACTCCAGAGCGATGCGCCCCCGCTGATCGAACGCGTAGCGAATGGCTGACAAGTCTGCTACTAGCTCGTCGTCGTCCGGCAGCGCCAGTGTCCCCTTCTCAAGGCCCTCACGCACCCCCCAATACAACTCGCTCCGCCGATTCACGAACCGCGTCGGATCCGTCGCCGCGCTCCCGAACGCCACGCCGTCCACGGTGCGCCCGAGCTGGCGCAGCCGATCCACCACGCCGCCCCCCGGGCCGCCCACGTCGACCGCGAGCTGCTGGGCGCCCGTCTCCGCCACCACGGCCAGCACCCGCTGCACCGTTTGCATCGTATCCGGCGAGCGCCACAGCACAAGCCGCTCTAGCCGCCCGCCGCGCATCACGGCGATCGCGTTCTGGTCGCCCGCGACCGAGCGCGCCACATCCACCCCGAGCGCCAGCGACGCGTCCTCCGGCACCACGAGCACCCGGCTGGTCGCCGCCTCAAGGAGCGGCAGCGGGAAGAGGACGCCCTCCCCCGCGTCGGCAAACCGGCCCAACACGCGGCACTCATAGAGGGGGCTGCCTTCGCCCCAATCCTTCGCGCGATCCGCCACCCACTGGGACGACACCAGCGAGCTGTCGGTGCTCGGCAGGTGATGGACGACCCAGCGGCCAGCGTCCTCGCACGCCTTCCAGAACGGCCCGGCGCCCGCGCCGCCCGGCACGCTCGTAACGAGCAGCCGCGAGTCTTCGAGCCCCGAGAGTGCGCCCTGCACAGCGTCGAAGCTCTCCTGCGGGATCCCCTTCGTCTCGTCGCAGATCAGCAGCACGCCGCCCGGGGCATGGAACCCCTCCAGGCGATCGCTCTCGCCCGCGGCGCTCATGCCCGTGGCACTCCACTCCTCACCATGCCCCGCGACGAGGACGCGATTCGCGAGCACCTCGACTGGCAGTGCGACGCGCGAGCGTCGCGCCCAGCGCCGGATCTCTGAGAACACGATTGCGCGGACCTGCCGCGCAAACTCGGGCGCGAGGACGAGCACGCGGCTAAACGGCCGGGTGAGGAGCCACCAGAGCGCTGCCCACGCGTCGATCGCGGTCTTGCCGACGCCGTGGCCCGAGCGCACCGCCACGCGGGGATGTTCGACGAGATCGCCCAACACGCTGAATTGGTACGGCTCGCCGTTCGAGCGCCGGGTCGCGCTCTCCGCACCCAGCACGTCACCCACGAAGCCGACCGGGTTGTCGCGGTAGGGACCAAAGCGGTCCTGCACGGCCTGCGGGACCGTCTGTCGTTGCTGCCGTGCCTCCAGCGCCTCCAGCCGCCGGTCGAGATCACTCACGGCCCCCTCCGCATGGCGGCCTGCAGCTCGCGCTCAAGCTGGGCGTTACGTGCCTCCGCGGCCTTGAGCCGGACGAGCAGCTCGGCCGAGGCGTGCTGCTCGCGCCACTCCCGGTGGACGCGCTCTTGGGCGCCGACCATCGACGCACTCAACATTCCGGCAAGGCCCCAGTTCGAGATCATGGCGAGCCGCGCCTGGGCGTGGTCGGCCGAATCGAGCGGCGGCACATCGCGCTCGATCTCCTCAAGCGTGACCTTGCGCCTACGGGACGCCGACCGGGCGGCCAGTTCGCGGGCCGCCCCGCTGTCACCAGGCTCGATCGCCATGCTCACCGCGCGCTCGGCTCATGCTTGCCGAGGGAGACAGTTCGGATACAGACGAGCCAGGAGCGCGTTGCGGCGTAAGCGGTTGCCCGGGAGCGTGGGAGTGCTAATCCGGTGCGCTCCCACGCGCGCTGAGCCGCCAGCCGGGGCCGGAGGGCAGGGCGGTGCGGCCGGGTGCGAGCGTCCTGCGAGCATGCGAGCGTCATTTGAGGCCATTTCAGGTTTGTTCTTAAGCGCGCGCTCATGAAGAAGAATCTGAAACAGGGGGTTTTCATGCTCGCTAACGCTCGCAACGCTCGCATCTAGGCGCACGAAGCCACCTCCTGCAGCACGTAGCCGCTGCCGCTGGCACCGTCGGCGCAGTGGGAAAGCCGGTGGCCGTTGCCCGCGCCGAAGGCGTTTCCCACGGCGCCGTGCGCGTGCGTCAGTCCGCAGTACGGGCAGGTGATGACGAGCTGCACGCCGTCCGGGCTGCGGTGCGCCGCGAGGATGGGCGTGCCGTCGGCCTCGTGGCCGAGGATCTCAGGCACGGTGTCAGAACGGAAGATCATCGTCCTCCTCGCCCTGGACGCCCAGCGGGAGTAGATCGCCGTCGACGAGGCGCACGCCGCCCCAGCCGCGGACGTTTGCGTGCCCGCGCGGCTCCGCTCGGAGATCGGCGCGCTCCCCGAGCGCGCGGCCGAACCAGCGGGAGGTGAGGGGCGGCTCGTGCTTCCCGTGTGACTTCTCCCACCACGCCGTGAACGCGAGATACAGCGCGCTCGTCGCGGTCCACGCGTTCGGATCGAGGGCGCAGCGCGCGTCGAGGAACTCCCCGAGGACGTCGTTCTCCTCGCGGTATGTCTCGGTGGCCTGCCGGACTGCCGCGGGTTCGCCCAGGCCATGGCGCTGCCAGTCGAGGCAACCGCGCACCGCCCAAGCGAGGATCCCGGCGCGTTCGGCCAGGAGCTTGCCACCGAGATCCCGATCGCGCCGCTCCTCGGGGATCGTGACCCCGAAGGGGACGAGCCGCATGCGGCGCCAGAACGCGACCGTCTGCTCGCGCACCGGCGGTCGGTGATTGGCACGGAGCCATAGCTTGAACGCGGGCCGGAACTCGAATGGGTTCTCATGCAGGAAGCGGGCGGGCACGGTGTCGCTCCCGGTCAATTCCTTGACGAGCGACTCATCGAACGGGCGCGTGCCGGGGGCCTCGCTCGCCGTCACGAACCGGGCGCCCCGCAGCCGGGCCACGTCGGGGCTGGGGGCAGCACCGTCCCGGCGCTGGGTGAGGAACGTGCTGAACGCGGCGGCGGCGGCGTAGTCGGGCCCGACGACGTCGGCGAGCGTCTCGAGGAACACGGTCTTGCCGTTCTGGCCCGAGCCGTGACAGAAGAACAACACCTGCTCCCGCGTGTCCCCCGTGAGCGAGTACCCGACGGCCCGCGCGAGGAAGGCCATCAGGTCGGCGTCGCCCCCCATGATCTCCGAGAGGAATCGCTCCCATTGGGGGCACGGGGCATTCGGCTCATAGACCGTTGGCGTGAGCGCCATGAGGTAGTCCGCGGCCTGGTGCGACCGAAGCGTGCCGCTCCGCAGGTCGATCGTGCCGTTCGCCACGTTCAAAAGCCACGGGTCGGCGTCAAAGCGGTCGGGCGTCAGGGCGATCTCGGTCTCGCTGCGGGCGAGCGACAGGATGGCGCGAACGCCGCGGTCGCTTGAGGACGCGAGGGCGTGGCGGATCAACGCCTCGCGCTCCTTCTCGTCGCCGAGGTCGGCGGCCTGCGCGATCAGGTCGCGCAAGGTGTCTTTCGCTTGGCGCTCGGCCGTGCCCGTCGCGTCTCGGGCCCACCGCCGGTCGTCATAGATGACGTAGGCCTTCCAGGCGTAGATGTACTTGGTCCTGGCCGAGTATCGGGTGGCGAACCGCTCCGCATTTGCCATGTCCGTGAGGGCCTTGCCCTGCGGCGACTGGAGGCGGTCAGCCACGGGAGACGTTCTCGCCCGCGACCCGCGCCAACGCTGCGCGATACCGAGCCGTGGGACTGGTGACGTACTTCGCCTCCAGGGCGCTGACCTTCGCCTCGATGCGATCGAACTCCGTGTACGTCTCGCGCACGATCTCCCGGCGGAGATCGGTGCCGCTGGCGAAGGCGGCGAGCGCGGTGAAGTACGGGTCATCAAGCCGCGGGCCATACGCCGCGCGTTGCCGTGGGGTCATCGCCGACCAGGCGGGACCAAGGAGGTCGAGCACTTCCTCGTCGGACTTCTCGTCAAGCGGATGCCGCACGGGGTCGCTCACGCGGCCCCCCGCACCCGCGCGGCGATCCACGCCCTGACGTCGCCGACCCTGAACCGCTTGACGCGCGTTGTGATCTCCACCCACGGGATCCCGCTGCGCCAGATGGTTCGCTCGCTGCACCCGATCCACTTGGCGACTTGGTGCACATCGACGAGGTCGTCGTCGCGCAGCTCGGCGAGCGAGGGGGTGGCCGCTCGGAGCGTCACTGGCGTGCGACCACGCGCCATTGCCCGCAGCGTTCGCACCGCTGATGCGACGCCGAGCCGCTGCGCCGGTGCTCGCGCCAGACGATGCCACCGCAGCGACGGCACGGGCTCGGCGGCCGCACGCCCGCGAGTCCGCCCGGGACCGCGAGGTCGCGCAGAGGGTGCTCGGGCCCGACGCGGAACACTTTCACGCGGCCCCCCGCCCGCGACGGAGATCCTGATCATAGACACCTCGCCAGTCCTCGTAGCAGCGGTCCTGATCGTGCCGTCGGCGTAGATGCCGAGGTAGAGGTAGATGCCGGTCAGGCTGGGGTGTCGTGACCACGGGGTTTTCGGCGGTGCGCACCCCGCCGCTGTTGCCCCCGGGAGTGGCCTGCGCTATCGTGAGTGTGCGACGCTGCATCGTCGTGCTCCTCGGTTGTCGACTGGCCCCGCTCGTCCGGCGGGGCTTCGTCTTTCAGCTATTCGTGGAACCGGGACAGCCGGGGCGGCCCATGAAAACCCTCGAGGGTGTGACGTCTCGAGCGGGACGCGCCCCGAAGCGCGGAGCCCGACCCCGGCCACGAATCATTCGGGCGCCCGCGTGCCCGCGCCCGGCACCATCGCGCCCGTCCCCGAATCGGACGGCGACTCGGTCACCATCGCGCCCGTGGAGCCCGCGATCGTCTCGTTCGGCTGCACCGCGCTTGGAGCCAGTGGCCCGCTCGGCGATTTCATCGCCTGTGCCGGATCGACCGGCGCCGTGAACGCGGCGTTCATCGCGACGGGATCGATGTCGGGGTTTACGTAGCCAGCGACGGTCTGGACGTACGTCTTGGCCATCACCGGCTTGCCGTCACCGATGCCCTCGCCCGGATGCCCGCCACCTGCTGGCGCGGGAATGCCCGACGTTGGTACCGGCGCAGCCTGCGCCTGCTGCGCAGCGATCAGCGGCGACGCGTCACGCACTGCGCCCTGGGGGGCGGCGCCGTCATAGCTCCTCTTGAGATCTTCGATCAACAACGGCTTGGTCGGATCTTCGGGCATACGTCACTCCTCGTTGGCCGCGCAGCGCGCGGCGTGAACTCACACCGTCCAGGCGCTGTGCTCGAGACGACGCGCCAGTTCGCTAATGCGCTGGCGAAGCGCCGCGAGACATGAATCCCGTTTCGCCGCCGCTAAGCGCCCCGACTGCAGCTCCTCGAGTGACCCGAGCTTCGCCGCCAGCACTTTCGTGTCGCGCAAGTCCTGCTCGAGGCGTTCTCCGCCTGCGAGACACGCGGCCACTTTGGCGGCGAGCGCGGCGTCCGTGATGTTGATTTCCTGCGCCCGCTCCCGCGTCGGTTGGCCGACGCGGAAGGACGGCCCGATCCCCGACATCGTCGCGGCGGACCCGCCCCAGCCGCACGCCGGGTGACGCTGAGACCCAATCGGGATTACCACGGCGCATCTCGGGCAGCGGTCCTGAAATCCGCAACGCGAGCACACGAGGTGCCCAGCGAATCCCGTGTGCGAGCAGGTCGCGACAGGCGCGGTCATGGCCGCCAGCCCCCTGCGCCAGCCTGCGGCCGGGCGAGCGCGGCGCGGATCGCGTCGATCGCCGACTGCGCGGCCGCGGGATCAGGCTGATGCGGCAGCACGCTTTTTAGGAGTATGCCGTCGGCACCGGCCGTCGCTGGCATGGGTGTGGACGCGGGACGTGTGAGGCCGAACCGCTTGAGCAGCTTCTCGGCGGCCTTTCGGCTTCCCTTTTCAGCTCGGGCCAAGAGTCGGAGGTCGCGGCGCTGCGATTTCGAGAGCAGCGCCCAGTTCATGCCAGCGGCCGCCGCAGCGCGCTTCGCTGCCCTCGAGCCGCGCTTCCGTTTCCGTTTCGGCTGTTCTAGCGTGTTCACAGGCCCTCCCGATTTGTTTTTCCGCAACGCTGGCAGCCGCGCGAATTGATGATCCAGCGTGACGGGCCCTGGCGGAGCATCCTCCGACCCTTCCCGAACTGAGATCTCGTCGACTTCGCCGCGCCAGAACTTTCGGAGCGCCTTTTTCCAGCCGCTCATGTGGCCGGCTCCGCGACACGGTCGAACCTCCGGACGAGGTCCGCCGCAGCTTCGCGCGGCAGTCGAACGTCCACATGTCCTGCGAGCCGATCCGCCTCCTCCAGCGCGGCCTCGATGGCTTGGCGCACCAACACGCCAATGCTCATGCCGCGCTCGCTGGCCAGAGTGTGGAGCCGCCCGTAATCGCGCTGACTGATGCGGATGGTGAGATTGGTGTCGAGGCGCACGCATCCAAGGTCTTGCAAAAGCCTTGCGGGGGAAATACCGTTGATCGGACTCTAATCGGACGCGCGAAATGGACATGGCGGCGATGGATTGGGCAGGCATGGTTTCGCGCGGTATGCTGGGTCGGCAGCTACCGCTGCCGGAGGGATCGTGGCTGGTCGACAGCGACGTGCAGCTGGCGAAGGACAAGAGCGGCCTTCCGGCTCTGCGCTGGGTGTCGCGTTCAGCCGACGAAGTGCTGAGAGAGCCTGCACGCACCAGGCGATGGCTCGAGCACACGCAGGACGTGAATACGCCGATCGTTCTCGACAAGTTCGTGGCGCTTGCCGACGCGCCTCCGGAGCGGGTGTTGACGTTCGTCCGGCGGTACGGACGGCTCGAGCTGTGCGAGAAGCATCGACTCCCGCACCTCCACCTGAGCGCACCTCACAATTTGGTCCTGTGCAAGCAAGTCAATCCAGAGCCGGTCGCGTACTACACGCACTACGGGCGCGTCGCGAGAGCGCTCCTCTGGCTCGCCGCGGCGGCGCACCGCGGATCCGTCGATCGCCACGAGGACTGGGACGACTGGAACGAAGCGTGGGATTTAGTTGGCGGTCAGGCGGCAACTCCGAACCTGCGCACCCTCGGCCACGTGCCCACGGTAGTCACGCTGGCCCTTCGATGGTGGCTCACGGTGGGAAACGTCCGAGCCGAGTTCTGGTGGGTTCGTTCGCAGCCGCCGGAGGTCCGTTTAGGCGGCCATGGCCTCTGGGCAGCCATCGCCCGGCAGCTCGCGTTTGCCGTGAGCCGAGTGGACCGGATGGTCGCGTGCGCCGGATGCGGGACGTTGTTCACGCCGACGCGCCTGCAAACGGTGCGGGAGTCGTGGTGTCTGACGTGCGGCAAGCGGGCTGCCGACCGCGAGTCGAAGCGCCGACAGCGGGCGCGCGCGAGACGCGACCCATGAGCGGTCTCGCGAACTCACGGCAGGTCGAGGTGACGCTGCCGGGATCGGGGTGGGTGTGGTTGACGCATCTGCTCCTCGCCTCGTACAAGGGCAGCGACCTCGAATCCACGATGGGCCGACCGGGGGCCCGCGTCATGCTGCTGACGCTGTTGCAGGCGGCCGTGGTGGGGGCGACGCCGTTGCGGGATGCGCTGCTCACCGAGAGTCGGGCGGCCGTGGACGCGTGGCTGGCTGACCACGGCGGGGCAGCGACGGACGCGGAGCAGGCGTTCGTGACGAGGCTAGTGCGCCCGCTATGAGCGTCGATGACTGGAAGGCCGACTGCTCCCAAGCGTTCAAGGAGGCTGTGGCTCGAGCCCGCCACAAGTTCGACATCATATGGCGGTAGCTGAGGCTCCGGCCCGGAAAGGGCGCATAGCCGTGTTGGGGGTGGACGACGTGAACGCAAGTTCCACAGAGTGGGTGGCGCACAGCTTCCCGTGGTCTTACGGTGGACAAAGCAGCGTTGTCGCCGATTACGACGTGGCTGTCGTGAATCTTCTCGATGGTGGCCTGCAAGAACTCGGGCTACGCGGGCTGTCACCGGACATTGACGGGGATGTCGTTCTCGACTTGCTCCGGGCTGTCGGGCGACTGGTGTTCTCCGGGGGCGAGGTCGTCGTTCTCGGGCACCCAGACTTTCATGTGAAAGCGCACGGCCTTCCAGGCCGCGGTACGTACTGGAGCACGCTGCCCTACTGGACGGGTATGGATCTCCAATGGGACGAACGGGCCGGGGATCAGATCGAGATCCTCGTGCGCGAGGGCCAACCAGAGCCAGGCAGGTTCGGCAGGCCGCCAAGGCCTATTCGTTCCGCCGGTCCCGACCCCGCCGTCCGGTTCCTGCCCTATCTAAGGGAGCTGAGACGTTACGACTACAGTCTGCTTAACGCTCGGGCGTCAAAAGAGGCCGAACACTTGGCCGGTCCCCCGCCTGGACCGATCGAGCGCGCGCTTCGGTCAGACACGCGTTATCTCGCGCAGAACCGGCATGGTGGCGGGGTCGCGACCGACCATCTTCTCGAGGTCGCAACCCGGGCGGTCGATCGTCGCAACGATGGTTGGGTCGTTCGGGCGACTGGACGCGTCGTCTTGTTACCAGGCATCGCCATGTCGCCTCGAGAGACCGTCGTATTCCTACTTCGCGAGGCTTACGGCGTCCACGTCCCCCAGAAGGCACCTCCGTGGCTCGCAGAGATCAAAGCGCCCGGTGAAGCTCCACTCGCCGCGAACCTGCAGGCGGCACAAGCTGCCCTGGACGCAGCGAGTTCCCAGGTTGCAGCCACTGAAGCGGAACGCAATCAGGCACGGGACGTTCTCAAGATACTGACGGCGCGGGATGACGAGCTTGAAGAGCGCGTGCGCGACGTTCTCCGACGTCTCGGCGCGCACGTTGAAGAGCCGGTGGAAACGAACAAGGAAGACGGGTGGATCCATGTGGACGTTCCCGGACAGGTCCTCGAGGGTGTTCTTGAGATCAAGAGCACGCAGAACGAGACGTTTGACGAAGGCGGCCTGCGTCAGTTGATGGAGTGGGTGGCCCGCACTCAACGAGCCCGCGGACGCCTCTATAAGGGAATCTTTGTTGGGAATAGTGCGTACGCACGACCCCCAAGTGAGCGCGGCGATCCCTTCTCCAGTAGTTTCCGGATGTCGGCCGAGGCGAACGGGTTTGCGGCAGTCACCGCAGCGACGCTACTGCGGCAACTTCGTCGCGTCGTTGACGATGGAGCGGACTCGGCAGCCTTCTGGAAAGCGCTCTTTGGAACACGTGGTGTCTTCGAGTAGCCCCAACCGCCCAGTCGGCGGCCGCCGTTCGACATCGCGTGGCCGCGGTAGGGGCGCGCTCGTACGATCGCGTCTCGGCTCAAGTTATGGACTCGTCCGAGCTATCCCATCGATCGCGGTAGCCGCTTGATCCTGTGGATCCGCGAGCGCGGCTTGCTGAGTCAGTGCCGCAAGGCCAGCGTCGGGCAGGGTTTGCCATGCGAGGGGGAGCGGTACGAGACGCCGGGCTTCGGTCGATGATACCATCGAAAGCCAGCCGTTGGCCAACGCAGCAGCGACTCGTAGCGGGGATCGACCCTGAAATTGATTGATGTCTTTGAGGCGGACTTCCCAGGCTTCCCACACGACGCTTTGACTGTCTGTAAAGTAACGTCGCCTCGGCGGTCGCGTCCGCGTTAGGAATGAAAATATTGCGCCCGCAAGTGCGTTCCTGCCCTCCGGAGTCATGGAGCGCAAACGGCGATCCAGGCGTCCGTCAAAGAGGTGCTTGGCCACCGGCCGGATGGTCCTCAGGTTTGCCCACCGATTTACTTCGGCGAGGTAGAAAGCGTGCCACACCTTGCCGCCTTGAATTCCGGCCAGGAGGCCCGTCCCTGTGTGCCCATCAGCCGGCGCATCCGCTACGAGGACCGTGTCTGACTTATCGATTTCAGAGCCCCATGAAATCACAATGACCGAGCCCAAGGCGGGGTCTCGGTCATTGTCCCAGTCGGGGCGAAAGACGTCACCTTGCGACAGCTGGACATCCAGCTGCGCGGTGAACAACGCCATTTCGCGTTAGATGTCCAGCATGTCCGACGTATCACCGCCCATCATCGAGCGCGCCCAAACGGCCAGCTCTTCGTGGGTGACCCCCTCGGCACGCAGGTCTTCCACTACGTTCGGAGCCGGTCGGCGCACCGGTTGGACACGGATCACCACCGCCGTCGGGCTCACGTAGAGGTTCAACGGCTTGGGGATCGTGGCGCTCCGCCACACAATTGCCGCCGGGTCCGGGGTGCTGGCCGGCATAGCGATAGCCGCCCCCATGCCCGTGGACAACCACAGGGGGATGTCAGTCGACGCTGGCGTCTGTTCGCCGCCTTTGTCAATGAAGGGAATCTGTCTGGCTACTGCGGTCATAGTTTTCTCCAACCTTCCGCCACCACCCGAGCTGCTACCGTCGCCACCATCATTCCCATTTGGGCGGGCGCCGTGACTCGCGACAAATGGTGCTGGCTCGTGAAGCTATAGCTCGTGGCGGTAGTTTCAATATACGCACGTTCCAGCACCACCGTTTTCGTCTGTTCTTGGCCCAGCTCAAGGTCGGGGTTGTAAGGCTCTAGCAGGTGCAGGTCTGCTTCGTACTCCCGGTACAGCTGCATAATCGCCTCCCCTGACCTGGCGTCTGGCTCTGCAACATTCAGGCCAATGTCACGAGCCTCGCGACGGCTGATCGTGTAATCATGCGATAACAGCTCTTTAGTAAGGGTGTCTACGATCTTTCCGTTCTTCCGGCGGCGCAGCCAACGCTGCCACCGGGACTCGTTCGGAGGCCGATGCGATTCAAGCAGTTTGCGAGACAACATGCGGATCTGCGTGCGTGCACGATGCACGCTACCGAGCGCCAACGGCCTAACGTCGCGGGCGAGCTGGAGGAAGACTTCCCGCATATCTTCATCGCGCGACAGCCCACCCTCCTTCTTCGCGAGATCAATGTATTGAACCACGTCCTCCACGCTTACCGCGATCGTCTGCACCGGAAAAGTGCCCGGGGGCTGATTTGGAACGAGTGGGTTGTACGGCCCGTTCACGCTTGGGTCGACCGGGCTGAGTGATGCCAGGGGCGTCATGGTGATCTCATCGGCGCCGAGGCAGATGAGGGTAGCGGCGCTGAGGGCCTTGTACGGAGCGATCACCGAGAACCGATCCGCGTATTCACGGATGAGATTCACAAACGCAAAGGCGGCCATGGTGATGCCGCCGGTCGAGTAGAGGAATACGTCCAACGCGGGGACGTGTTGTAGCTCTTCCAGCAACGTCGAGGTCAGACTGAGCTGATCGGGCGCAATCTGCGTGTTCAGGTTCTGGCGATCGCCCAAGAAGAATACCAAAGCCCGCCGTCCCCTGACGACCTCGAGTTGACGTAACAGCGTGACCCTGCTGTCTCTCGACATCGCGTTTTAGTCGACCTCCCGCAGAACGAACCTGGGTTACAAGACCGCGTAAGATGTGTCCCCCGGAGACCGGGCGCAAACTGGGCTCGGCCGGGCTAGGTGATGAGTTCCGAAGCACCCTATTCGCCCACGCGGACGGGGCCAGCTCATGGACATCCCCAGCGACCACCGCACCGCATCGCCTTTGCCGCAGAACAAACGGCCGCGTCCTCTGGCCTCCGATTTACGAGCGGACTCGACCCGTCACCGCGACGCCGCCGCCAGACCGCCAGCCCCCTGCTGCGGTCGGATCCCCCCTCGCCCTCGGCCCCCACCTGTATCGGTTCTGTCTCGTTCATGGTCGGCGGGGTGGGACAGGAAGGGCACCGGAGGACACCGGTTGACTACAAAACAACGGCCCCCCATGCGGGGGGCCTAATCCAAAGTCTGGTGTCCTGCGGTTGGACGAGGGGCCAGTGCGACGGCAAGAATCTACATTCGGGCCCGGTAAGACGTAGGGGCGCAGCATGCTGCGCCACAAGACGTCGTCTCGGGTCAGGCGTTCTTGCCCGAGCCTAAGCTCCCCAAGGCCGACGTTGCGCGTGCACCACAGTTGCGCGGACCGAGTTCGCGTTGTACGGTAGGGCCGAACACCACCCGAGGAGGTGGGGCCGTGAGTCAACACGACGGCCACAAGCGAAGCGAGGCTCTCGCTCGCCTCGGCGAGTGAGCGCTAAGCCCCCGAGGGTCTTGCTAGGGCCTCTCGGGGGCTTCTGCGTTAACGCGGGCCGTTCACGGCTCCAGCTCCACCCCCTGCGTCTGGCCGTGCTTCGTCTGTACGTCGTAGGCGCGGTTGCGCGCCCGGCCATCCGCCACGATCTGCTCCGCCAGGCGCGTCGCCTCACCCGACAGCTTGTCGCAATTCGTGCCGCGCAGCGGCGTGAGCGCGGCCATCACCTCGCGCGCGTTGCGCTCGGCGATCGAGCGGTGTCCCGCCTCATGCAGCCGGACGGCCCTCAAGTAAGCCTGCCACGTCCTCAGCAGCTCGGGCGATGCGGTCGCCGGGGGCTTCCAGCGGGGCAGGGTCACGGAGACGTCGAGCGTGACTTTCACGTCGCGCAGCACGCAGCTGTCCCCGCGTTGCAACGTGCCGTAGCCCCACTCCAGGTTCCACACGGTCAACGCGTCCTGCGACTTGCCGCTCTCGTCCTTGGGGCCCAGCCGCCGGATCTGGTTCCGCAGCGCGCCGGCGCTCGACCCATCGATATCGTAGTACTGCTCGCGGGCGCTGATCGACGCGCGCAGCGCAGCGCGCGCGAGCGCCGCGGAATCCGGAGCGGGCGTGGGGGTCGAAACCGGCTCCGGATTCGAGGACCCGCACGCGTAGGCGAGCACCACCACCGCGGGGATGAGTGGCCGCATATCGCCCCTACGCCAACGTGATGTCATGCTCGATCACCAGGTTCGTCGGCAACCCCTGGATCTCGAGCCGGGCCCGTGCCTTGAGGGTCTCGGTTCCCTTGAGCTTGCCGGCCTTCAACGCCGCATCGACGCTCTTCTCGATCTCGCGCTGGGCCGTGACACCGAAGTCCTTGAGAAACTTGCGGACGGACAAATTAAACGCTTCTTCGTTCATGGGGTCACCTTGAAGACCTGATCGTGCTGGCGGGTGCGGTCGCCCACCTGGATGGCGACCTCGTCGCCCGCCTTGGCCTGCGGGACTTTCTGATGGTTCACTTCCATCGACCCGATCTGCTCGGTGAAGTCGGTCGTGTGGCCGTGAAAGCGGATGCGCTCCCCCACCGCCAGCGTGCCCTCGGTCAGGCGCACGACGGCGACGCTCGGTCCTTTGAAATAGTGGACCACGGTCCCCACCCGCTGCTCCGGCATCGGCCCTCCTTGCATGCCTCGTCTACCACAATATCGAGGGCCGGGTCCGGAGCCGCTACTCGATCGCCACCTGCGCGGCCCACCGGGCGGGATCGACCGGGCCATGCGGCAGCAGGCGCCACCAGAGCTTGTGGCGCCACCAGCCGAGCCCGCTCGTCGCCCAGCCCGCCTGCGCCACCGGAATGAGACGGCGCGCGGCCGCGGCGAGGCGCCGCCGACGCCAGTGGAATCGCCACGCGCGTCCGTCCGCCGGCCGGTACTGCGCCCAGCCGATCGACTTGAAGCAGCCTGCGGGCCCGAAGTCGTCCGACTCGAGCACGTCCTCCACGAACACGCGCAGCGGTCCCGGCCAGGTGCCCAGCACGTCGTGCATCGCCACGATCGCGCCCGGTGCCAGGTGACGGCGAAACAGCGCGAGGTCCTGCTTCACGGATTCGTACACGTGGTCGCCGTCGATCCAGAGCAACCGGAGCGGTCGGGTCCAATCGCGCGCCACCTCATAGGAAAACGCGCGGCGGCAATCCACCGCATCCACCACGCCCGCCCGGCGCACGTTTTCCTGGAACTCGTCGTACGACGACCGCTGGGCGCCCAGGTCCGGATCGGTGGTGGAGGGTGCCGTGTGCGGGTCGATCGCGACCACCTTTCCCAGCCCGTAGCGCTGTGCCACATAGGCGAGGCCGACCGTGGAGCGGCCCTTGAAGCTTCCGATTTCAACGATCGCTCCGTCGGCGGGCGCGCCGGCCGCGGCGAGCATCAGAAATCGCGCCTCCCGCTCGGCGAGGTAGCCGGGAATGTCGCTGACTCGGCGCCACCCCTCGTCGGCGACGGCGTGGAACTCGGCGAGGTTCACGGCACGAGTATGCGAATGCGGTTCGGGTGTCGCAAACCCTCGTGCCGTCGTATCGTACCACCGTGTCCGAACCTGTCCGCATCGTCGTAGTCACGCCGGTCCGCAACGAGGCGTGGATCCTCGAGCGGTTCCTGTCGGTCACCAGCCGCTTCGCGGACCACATCGTCGTCGCCGACCAGCGCTCGACCGACGAGAGCCGCGCCATCTGCAGCCGATTTCCCAAGGTCCGCGTCATCGACAACCCGACCGACGAATTCAACGAGCGCGACCGCCAGCTCCTGCTGCTCCGGAACGCGCGCGCGATGGTGCCCCCGCCGCGCGTCATCCTGGCGCTGGATGCCGACGAGATCCTCGCCGCCAACGCCGTCGATAGTGAGAGCTGGCGAGCGATGCTCGCCGCCCGGCCCGGCACCATCGTGTGCTTCGAGCGGGTCGATCTGTACGAGGCACCCGACCAGTGCATGCGGCATGACCGGCTCACGCCCCTGGGATATGTGGACGATGACGTGGAGCACGCGCCGCGCGACATGCACAGCGCCCGTGTTCCCATTCCGGACTACGCACGCCGGCTGATGCTCGACGACATCGCGGTGCTCCACTATTCCGCCCTGCGGCCCGCGGCCCTCGCAGCCAAGCTGCGCTGGTACAGCGTGCTCGAGAACGTCCGCGGCACCTGTCCCTGGGTGTTCAAACGCCGCCTGCGCTATGCCATGCATGTGGACTTCACCGGAGCGGGCCGGCTGGAGCCCAGTCGCGCCGAGTGGTTCCGGGGCTGGGAGGACGCGGGGATCGACATGCGCACCGTCACTCAGGAGCAATACCACTGGTACGATTTCGAGGTGCTGCGCTGCTTCAAGGCGCATGGTGTGCGGAAATTCTGGCTCGACGACATTTGGCAGTTCGATTGGGAGGCCTGTCGCCTCCACGCGAAGCGCCACAACATCGCCGGCGTGCCCGATGTCCCGGTCGACGCGCCGCCCCGTGCCCTGGTCGGCGCGATGCGCGTGTTGAGCGCGCTGCACCGCATTCAGCGGCGCGTCCGCCACCGGTTGACCGGTCGGTCCGCGCCCCGTTTCGCCTAGGTTGCCTCGGGCCCGGGTGCCGCCACCGACCTGGTGGCCGTCTTGATCAGTCGCTGATGCTTCTCACCCAGCACCATCGCGGCATCGTCCCGCAGCCCTTCGTTCGCGTACACCGCGGCCACGGCGCTGCCCGAGCCGCACAAGCGCACCCAGTACGGATGGGTTCCAGCCAGTCGCTCGTACAGCGCGCGCAGCGGCGGATGCTTTCCGAAGACGGGAATCTCGAAATCATTGCCGCCCAGTCGCCCGATGCTGCCCCACCCGGTGAAGGTCTCGGCGTCGAGCAGCAGCGGCCCGCGCGCCGCGGGCTCGGGATGCATGTCGTCCCACCAACGGTACGCGTCGGGGGTGGCGACGGCGAGCGGCGGCAGCGTCAGGGCCACGAGCGCGGGCGCGGCCGGCGGGGCAGGGAGTCGGAACAGCCGCTCGCCTCGTCCCCACGCCAGCGCCGCGGGCGCACCGCTCGCGAAGAAGCCCACATCGGCGCCGAGCCGCGTGGCGAAGTGGAGCAGCTCGTGACGGGGGACCGCGTTTCCCGCGAGCGCGTTGACCGCGTGCAGCGCCGCTGCCGCGTCGCTCGATCCGCCGCCCAGACCGGCTTGCACGGGGATCCGCTTGGTCAGCTCGATGGCGACGCCGAACTTGTGCTCGGTCGCTTCCAGGACGGCGCGGGCGGCCCGCACCGCGAGATTCTGCTCCGGCGGCCCGAGGTCGGGTCCATTCACCCTTAGCGCGACTTCGCTGCCGGCCGTGCGTGTCACCATCAGCTCGTCCGCCAGCTCGAGCAGGGCGAACGCCGTCTCGATCTGGTGATACCCGGCCGGCGCTTCGCGCGCGAGAATGCGCAGCAGGAGATTGAGCTTGGCGTGCGCGGCGATGCGGACCCGATCCACCGCTCAGTCCTCTGTCGGCGCGCTGCGCAGCTCGGCGAGGTGCAGGCGCATGCGCGAGAGTGACGCGAGCCCGAGCAACGTGATCGGAATGAACGTGCCGACATGGTACGCCACCGCGTAGCTCACCGCGCGGGTCGCGTCCACCCCGTACAGCGCCAGCGTGCCGCGCGCCGCCGCCTCGAACACGCCCACGAAGGCCGGGGAGGACGGCAACGCGACCCCGAATCCGACGACGCCCTGCAGCACCAGCGCTGCCTCCGGCGGCACCGCCAGCCCGAACGCTCGGAAGCACACGGCAAACGCCGCCGCGTTCACGAGCCATAAGACGACCGACCATGCGGCCACGCCGAGGAGGCGGCCCGGGCTCTTCAGGACCTCGAGTCCTGCGACCAGGCCTTCGGCGAGGTGGGTGACGCGATCCGCGAGACGCGCCGGAAGCACTGCGTGCGCGACGCGCGCCAGCAGCGCGATCCAAGGAGCGGGGCGGTGCACCACGAGCAGGCCGATTACGAGTATCCCCGCGAACACTGCGGCGCCCGCCTTCGCCAGCCCCGCGAGCCGCACGCTGCCGATCGTCGCATCGCGGGGGAACGAGGGGGCGAGGAGAGCCAGCGTGAACAGGGCGACCAGCGCCAAGCCGTCGAACACCCGTTCCACCACGATCGACGCGAGCGCCGTCGTGAACCGCACCCCAGCCCCCTGCCGCGCGGCATAGGCGCGGGCCAGCTCCCCCGCCCGTACCGGGAGCAGATTGTTGGCCATGAATCCGATGGCCGTGGCATGCCATAGGCGCCCGAGCGGCAGCGGCGCGCCGCTCGCGTCACGCAGCATCAGCCGCCAACGGATCGCCCGGATCGGGAAGACGCAGGTGGCGAGCGTGATCGTCGCCAGCATGAGCCAGGGGTTGGCGCGCCGCAGGTGATCGAGCAGCGCGCGGGCATCCACGCCGTGGAGCGCCCAGGCGAGGAGGCCGAGCGTGACCACCAGCCCCAAGAGCCACGCCTGCCTCCAGCGGGAGGCTGAAGCGCGACTAGGGGCTGGGCTCGAGGGCGAGGGCAACGAGGTCGCAGACTTCTTCGACGAGCTCGCGGAGATCGTCGCCCGATGCCTGCTTCGCGGCTGCGCGCAGCTCCTGGGCCCGGCGGAGCGCGCGGTCGCCGCGATACAACAGGGTGCGCACGTCCACGGCCGCCGGCTCGGCCGACGCCGGCGTGGGAGCCGGGAGCCGGGAGCCGGGAGCAGGCGCTGCCGGCACGCGCTCGCCCGCGACGAGCTCCGCGAGCGACGCCGCGCCGAACCCTCCCGCTCCCAGGCGCTCGTAGGCGGCCCACGACCCGACGAGGTCGGCCGTTTCGGGTGTCGCCTGGTCGGCCCGCTGCGGGGAAACGGGGGCAGGAGCGGGGGCGGGGGAGGCTTTCGCCATTGGAGCCGCGGCTGTCGCAGTGCGCGGCGGTGCGGGCGGCGGCGCTGGCGCGGGACGAGGAACGGGAGCAGCGGCAGCGGGAGCGGGGGCTCCCGGCTGGATGCTCCGGAGCGCGGCAGTGAGGGAGTCGAGCTCGGTCGCGAGCGCGTCCTCGTCACCGCTGCCTGAGCGGGCCAGGAGATCGCCGGCGCGCCGCAGCTCGGCGGCGAACGCGGCCGCACGGCTCACAGCAACTCCCGACGCCACGGCTTCGCGTGCGGCGACCGCGAACTGGGCCACGCGGTCGGCGAGCACGCCACCGCCGGCGTTCGCGAGCGCGCGGAAGGTGGTGCCGAGCGTGTGGGCGCGCAGCTCGCGCTGCGTGGCGGAGGGGGCGCGCTCGAGCGAGTCCGCCGCCTGGCGCAGGTGCTCGCCGTGGCTCACCAGCTCCAGCTTGCCGAGCGTGGACGGGCGCGCCGCGGGAACGCCGCGCGACACGATGTGCGGGCCGGAATCGTTGTAGTAGAGCGATCCGATCGAGACGGCGTCGGGCTCGCTTTCCATGAACTTCACCAGCAACCCGGCGAACTGCCGGAAGTCGGCCCCTTCCGGGTCGGGTCGGCCGCGCTCGGCGACTTCCCGCGCGGCGCGCGCGATGGCGCTGCCGGCGATCCGGAACAATTCACCCACGTTGGCCGGGGGCTGGAGCCCCGAGCGCGACAGCTCGGCGATGGCGCGCTCGACGCCTTCGAGCAGGTCGGGCAGCGGTGGTAGGTCGGCGAGCGCCGCGAGGCCGCGCAGCGGCTGGAGCGCGCGCATGACGTGCTGGAGCGGGTCGTGCTTCAGCGGGTTGGCCCGTAGCGCCTGCGCCGCGCGCTCCAGCGCGCCGGCGATCGCCGCGCCCTCGCGCGCCACGAATGCCCGCGCGCCCGCATCGAGTCCGATGGCTTCCGCCGCGCGGATCTGGGCGGACGGCCGCCCGCCGACCTGCTCGAGCTCCGCGGCCAGCGCCTCTGCCTTGGCCGTGTCGGCATCGGTCCAGCTGTCCGCCCGACGCACGAAGATCTTCAAGTCGTCCACGCCGCGCAGCGCGAGTTGCCGGGTTTGCGGATCCCAGGCCCGCCGTCCCTCGCGCACCGCGCGCGCCAGGGCTTCGAGCCCGGCGGCGGTGCGCGCGATCGCCTGCTGACTCGCCATGAGGGCGCTGCCGCGCAGCGCGCGTGCGAGCCGCACGATCTCGTCGGCGCTGGGATTGTCGCCCTTGGCCAGCAGGCCGTCGAGCCGCTCGAGATACTCCCTCGCCTCGAGGGCGAAGAAGTCCGACATACCGAGCGGCTTGGGGGACTCGGTCATAGGGCTACCAAGCTAAGGCTTCGCGGCCTCATCGACCAACTGCCGCATGCGCCGCACCGCTGCTTCGATGCCCAGGAAGATCGCATTGCTCACGATCGAATGCCCGATGTTGAGCTCCTCGATGTCCCGGATGGCGGCGACGGGCCGGACGTTGTCGTACGTCAGGCCGTGCCCCGCGTGCACGGCGAGGCCGCGCCCGCGGGCGTGGGCGGCGGCGCGCGCGAGCGTGCGCAGCGCGGCATCGCTCTTCCGCCAGGAGCGGGCGTACCGGCCGGTGTGCAGCTCGACCGCAGGCACACCGAGTGCGGCGGCGCGATCGATGGTCGCCGGGTCGGGGTCGATGAAGAGGCTGACGCGGATGCCGGCCGCGGTGAGGCGCTCGATGGCCGCGCGGATGTTGCGGCTCGCGCCGGCGAGCGCGAGGCCACCTTCGGTCGTGATCTCTTGACGCCGCTCGGGCACGAGCGTCGCCTGAAATGGTCTGAGGCGGCAGGCGATCCGCACGATTTCGGGGGCCGCGCCGAGCTCGAGGTTCAGCACGGTCCGCACGGAAGCGCGCAGCGCGCGGACGTCGGCGTCCTGGATGTGGCGGCGGTCCTCGCGCAGGTGCACGGTGATGCCGTCGGCGCCGCCCTGCTCGGCCGCCGCCGCGGCGCGCACCGGGTCGGGCTCGTCGGTGCGGCGCGCTTCGCGCACCGTCGCGACGTGATCAATGTTGACGTAGAGCCGCATGCCGTCTTACCTTCGGTTCACTCCGCCCACACTCGAGGAACGTCCGTGAGACCACGACTGACCGTGCTCGTCGCGCTGGGCTGCCTTGCGTGCGGTGGGGGAGCCGGCCCGGGGAAGCTCGCACCACAGTCGCCTCAGGAGACGCTCGCGCAGTTCATGTCGGCGGTGAAGGCCAATGACCTCGGGCGCATGAAAGACCTGTGGGGCAGCGAACGCGGGGCCGCCGCCGACCACATGAAGAGCTCGGACGTGAACCAGCGGCTCACCGTCCTCCAGATTTATCTGAAGCACGTCGGCTACCGCGTCATCGAGGGCCCGCTCCCCGTGCCGAACAAACCAGACCGCCGCGTGTTCCGCGTGGAGCTGCAGCGCTCGACGTCGTGCACGGTCGTCGTGCCGATCGAGGTCGCGCTCACCAAGGGCGGCCGCTGGCTGGTGGTCGGCACCGATCTCGCGAGCATTCCGAACCCGGCGTCGCCGTGCAAGAGTTGACGTCGCGGGAACTTGGGGAGCCCGTCTCGTGTTTCTACTCGGTCAGCTCCACCAAGATGCCGGCCGTCGTCTTCGGATGCACGAACGCGATGCGCCGGCCGCCGGCGCCCCGCCGCGGCACCTCGTCGATGAGACGATACCCCGCCGCCCGGCAGCGCTCAAGCGCCCGGTCCAGATCCGGCACGCGGTAGCAGACATGATGGATGCCCGGCCCGCGCTTGGCGAGAAATTTCGCCACCGGGCCGTCCGGATCGCGGGGCTCGAGGAGTTCGACCTGGACGTCGCCCAGAGGCAGACCGACGATCGTTGCACCGTCGGCCGTTTCGGGGTGCCCCGGCTCGAGGCCAAGGACGTCCCGATAAAAGCCGAGGGCGGCGTCGATGGACGCCACGGCGATGCCGATATGGGCGACGCGGGTGCCTGAGTCGGTCATGACGCCCGTCAACATAACGATTGCACGAGAGGGAGTGGAAGGATATGGCAGCGGAAAACTTCACGGCCGTTACGGACGCCACGTTCGGGTTAGAGGTCGAACAGCACCAGGGGCTCACGATCGTGGACTTCTGGGCGACGTGGTGCGGGCCGTGTCACATGGTGGCGCCCATCCTGGACCAGCTGGCCGGGGAGTATCAGGGCAAGCTGAAGGTGGCCAAGGTAGACGTGGACGCCAACCAGAAGACGGCGATGCGCTTTAACGTTCGCTCGATTCCGAGTATTCTATTCTTCAAGGACGGGCGGCACGTGGATACGCTGGTGGGCGCGTACCCGAAGCCGGTCTTCGAGCAGAAGATCCAGCAGCATCTGTCGTAGCATCCTCCCCGGAGGACCATGCGCGCGAGCACCGCTCGCCTGATGAATTCGCCGGTTCGCCTCGCGGACCTGACGTTCCCGCAGGTGAACCGGCTGATTCATCGGACCCGCCTCGCATTCGTCCACCTCGACAACCTCCTCGCCTTTGGAAAGCGCGACCGCGACGGCCGCGTGGACGGCTACATCACGGCCTACTTGCCTGAGGAATGTTTGCTGCTGTTCTTCCGCAAAGGCGAGGCCGTGAACGCCGCGTCCCTGCACACCACCGGACGGCAGGTCATCACCATCACCGAGGCGCTCAAGCGGATGCGCGCGGAGGTCGAGCGCGGCGAGCTCGCCTACTCGGCCGCACCGATGGAGCAGCTCGCCTGGATGTATCAATCGTGCGCGGCCCCGGTCGAGATGCGCACCGTCGACTCGGCGCAGCCGGGCGCGTTCTTCGCGGGGTTCGCGCGGGACAAGACCAGCGGCATCCTCGAGCTGACATCGAACGCGCGGGTGTCGTACGTGCGGTTCGACGCCGGACGTTACGCTAGCGGCTACTTCTGCGACAAACCGGACGTGATGGCTATTCCGAAATTTCTCGAGTCGCAGTTCCATGCCGGCGCCGGCGGGCAAACGCCCGTGCTCACGGCGGCCGTGTTCCCCTACGTCGCCGATCTGCCGCAGCAGGCCCCCAACGCGCTCATCAACACCTACCGCGAGCTGTACTGGCGTATCGTGGACGAGGTGGACAAGGAATTTCCGGGCGAGGCGAAGCGCCGGGCTCAGAAAGTGAGCGCGGGCATCGTGGACGCGCACAAGGCGATCACGATCCTCTCGGCACCGCGCGGGACGGATACTCCGGACTCCGTGGTGCAGCCGGAGGAGCTTTCGAACGCGCTTACGGACTGGTCGCTGCAGCTGCTGGAGGGCGTGGAGGTGATGATGCCCGGGACGGCGCCCAAAATCCTGCGCGAGGCCACGCGCGAGCACCGCTACGTGCTGCAATCGGCGGGCTACTACGGTCGCCTGCCGTGGCCGGTGTCGTGGTGAGATGGCCGGCACCCTGTACGTCGTGGCGACGCCGCTCGGCAACCTCGAGGACCTCTCTCCGCGCGCGGCCGCCACGCTGACCCGGGCCGCCGCCGTCGCGGCCGAGGACACCCGCCACACCAAACCGCTACTCGCCCACATCGGCTCGCGCGCCGAGCTCATCAGCTTCCACGCGCATTCGAGCGACACCGCGCTGCGCCGCATCCTGCACCTGTTGGCGACCGGCAAAGACGTGGCGCTCGTGACGGACGCTGGGACGCCGACGGTGAGCGACCCAGGCGCGCTGCTGGTGGCCGCCGCGCGCGAGCGCGACATCCCCGTGGTGACCGTGCCCGGGCCCACCGCCGTCGCGGCCGCCCTGTCCGTCTCGGGCCTCGGCGCCGATCGCTACCTGTTTCTGGGGTTCATCCCGCGAAAAGGGGCGGAGCGGCGGCGCCTGCTCGACGTGGTGGCGAAGAGCGAATGGACCGTGGTGCTGTTCGAGGCGCCGCCGCGAGTCGCCGAGCTGCTCGAGGATCTCGCGGCCGCGTGCGGCGCGGAGCGCCCCGCCGCGGTGGCGCGGGAGCTGACCAAGTTGTTCGAAGAGACCCGCGCCGGGACCCTGGCCGAGCTAGCGGGTTTCTACGCCGAGGCGCCGGCCCGGGGCGAAGTGACGGTGATGGTGGCGGGTACGGGTAAACCGGCCCGGGAAGAGCGCGCAGCTGGTCCTGACCCCGAGGAGCGCGCCCGCGCGCTCCTGGCGCAGGGCATGACGCGCCGCGACGTGGCCGAGCAGCTCGCCGCGGAGACGGGGATGACGAGAAATACCGCGTATCGGTTGGTGAACGGACTATGATGGTCAGGCGGACAGGCGGACTGATAGTGCTGCTGGTAACCGCGTTTCCGTCCGCCAGTCCTCCCGTCCGCCCACCTGCCGCTGCTCTCACCATCGGCCGCCTGCACTACGACGGCGGCGGCGATTGGTACGCTGGCCCCTCCGCGCTGCCAAACCTCCTGGCGGCGCTGCGCCAGCGCACGGCGCTTCCCGTCGCGGAGCGCGAGCGCGTCGTGACGCTCACCGGCCCCGAGCTGTGGGACGTTCCTTACCTCTTTATGACGGGTCACGGGAACGTCCATTTCTCGGACGAAGAGGTGAAACGGCTGCGGCGCTGGCTCGAGCAGGGGGGCTTCCTGCACGCCGACGACGACTATGGGATGGACAAGTCGTTCCGCCGCGAGATCGCGCGCGTATTCCCCGATCACCCCATGGTTGAAGTCCCGTTGAGCCACCCCATCTATCACTTGGTGTACGACTTCCCTCGGGGTATCCCCAAGATCCACGAGCATGACGGGCTGCCCGCCCAGGGGTTCGGTATATTTTTGGGTAACCGGCTGGTCGTGTACTATTCCTATCAGACCGACCTCGGGGATGGGTGGGAGGATCCCGAAGTGCACCACGATCCTCCGGAGCTGCACGAGGCGGCACTGCGAATGGGGGTCAACCTGTTCACCTACGCCGTGAGCGCAACGCGGTGACCGACACGGCCGTTCGGCTGCGGCGGCTCGGTGGGCCGCACGCGCGCGCCCGCGCCGGAGCCGTGTTGCTCACGAGCGCGGGCGTCGCATTTGCGATCGCGGCAGCCGGGCTGATGCTGGCCCCACGCGTCGCCCCGGTGGTGGTCGCGTGGCTCCTGATCGCGGCGATCGCCGGCGCGGCGCTGTGGCTGGCGCGCCGGGCAGGAAGTCCCGCCGGGCCCGCCGCCGTGGGGCGGCTGGTCGAGACGGCGGCCGGCACTCGCGCGGGGAGCGTCGTGGGAGTGCTCGCGCCGGCGGCGAGCGCGGGAGCGAGCCCGGAGTTGTTGGGGCTCGCCGACGCGCGAGCGGCCGCCGTGGTGGAGCGCGCGGCGCCGGCGGTGGCGCGGCTGCTGGCGCGCGGCACGCGGGCGTCGCTGCTGATGGGCGCGGGGACGGCGCTGCTCGGCGCCGCGCTATTCGTGGCGTCGTCGCCCGGAGCGGGACGGGCGGCGGCGTTCTGGCATCCGCTCCGCGCCATCGCCGACGCGCGCGCGCCGGTGCGTCTCGCGGTGGACCGCGCCACGGTGCGGCGGGGTGACAGCGTTACCGTCACGCTCGACGTCCCCGCGGCGACGCGGGCCATCCTCTGGACGCGCGGACCGGGAGAGCCATGGCGCCCGGCGCCGGTCGCGCTCGATTCGGTCGGCCACGCGACGCGGCGCATCGGCCCGCTCGAGTCGGACCTGTACCTTCGGGCCTCGAGCGGGAGCCGCCGGAGCATCGAGCGGCGTGTCAGCGTGGCGCTGCCCGCGTTCCTCGCCGGCATCGAGCTCACCGCGCGGTATCCCGAATACCTGGGGCGTGGCGACGAGCCGCTCGTTCCCGGCCCAGACGTGGTGGCGATCCCCGAAGGCACGGTGATCCTCACGAACGGCGCGGCGAGCGTTCCGCTGGCGGCGGCCGCGTGGCGCCGCGGAGGCGGACGTTCGCGCCTCGCCGTAACTGGGGCCCGGTTCTCCGGCCGGCTGGCCGCTCCGCCGTCCGCGTCGGGCGCCTGGCAGCTCGAGCTCGCGACGGTGGATGGGACGCCGCTCGAAGGTGATGCACTCGAGCTGCGACTGAGCGTCGTGCCCGATTCCGCGCCCGTGGTGAGCGTGCCAGTCCCGGGGCGCGATACGACGCTGCCGCTGTCGCTCCGGCAACCGCTCGTCATCGACGCGCGCGACGATCACGGTCTGACCCGGCTCGAGCTCGTGAGCTGGCGGGTGAGCCGGACGGGAAAGGTCGGGGCGGCGGTGCGCGAGTCACTCGACGTGTCGGGCGCGGGGGAGCGGGCGATCGTCCAGGGCGAGCTGGACGCGGAGCGGCGGGGACTGCTGCCGGGCGACACGCTGCGCCTCCGTGTCGAGGCGTGGGACAACGTCCCCGCGCCCGGGACTCACGTGGGGCGGAGCGACGAGCTCGCCTTGCGGCTCCCGAGCCTCGAGGAGCTGCGCGCCGCGACCCGCGCGGCGGCGCAGGACATCACCACCGCGGCGGACTCGCTCGCCGAGGCGCAGCGCGAGCTGGGGGCGCGGACGCGGGATCTGGCGCAGCAGCGCTCGCGCGACGCGGCGGGCACCCGCCGCACTGCGGACGGGCGGAACGGACCGCTGCCGTTCCAGACGACGGAGCGCGCGCAGGCGGTGGCGCGGGAGCAGGAGGCGCTGCAGCAGCGGGTCCAGGAGCTGTCGCGCGCGGTGGAGGAGATCGCCCGCGCGGCACAGGCCGCCGGGATGAATGACACCGCGTTCCAAGCGCGGCTGCGTGAGGTTCAGGAGCTGCTGCAACGCGCGGTGACGCCCGAGCTGGCGGCGCGGCTGCGCGAGCTGCAGGAGGCGCTGGCGCGGCTCGACCCGGAAGCGACGCGCCGCGCGCTCGAGCGCCTGGCCGAAGCGCAGCAGCAGCTCAAGGCCGAGCTCGAGCGCAGCGAGGAGCTGTTCCGCCGGGCTGCGATTGAGGGCGCGCTCGCGTCGCTCGCGGCCGACGCGGAGGACCTGCGGCGCCGCCAGACGGAGTGGAACCGCGAGGACGCGCCGCGGCCGGACAGCGCCGGCGCCGGACGACAGCGCGCGCTTGCCGATCGAGCGGACTCGTTGGCGCGCGGCATCGACCGAGTCGCTCAGGACCTGCGCGCGGCTCGCCCGACCGGCCTCGCGGCGCCGAGTCAGGCGGCGCGAGCCGCGCGGGCGGCGATGCAGCGCGCGGCGCAGGCTGCGGACCAGAGCCGGGCCCCGGCCGCCGCGGAGGCGGGAACAGAAGCCGAGCAGCAGCTCCAGGGTGTGCCCGACGCGCTGCGCGGTCAGCGCGACTCGCTGGCGCAGCAGTGGCGCGGGGAGACGCTCGCGGCGCTCGACCGGGCGCTCTCCGAGACGGCCGCGCTCGCCGAAGGGCAGCAGCGCGTGGCCGAGGCGCTGCGCCGCGGTGAAGCGGGCGCGGCCACCCGGTCGCGGCAGGCGTCGGTGGAGGAGGGAACCGACGCGGTGGCCCGCCAGATCCGCGAGGCGGCCGGGAAGCACGCGCTCGTCTCGCCCCAGCTCGACGCCGCGCTGGGCTATGCGAAGCGTCAAATGGCGGCCGCGCGCTCCGAGCTCGAAGAAGCCGATCCCAACGCCTCCGAGGCCGGCATGCTCGCCGAGGACGCGGTAGACGCGCTCAACGCCACCGCGCAGGCGCTGGCTCGCAGCCGCAGCCAGGTCGCGAGCGGAAAGTCGGGCAGCGGGTTCGCCGAAGCGGTGGAGCAGCTGGCGCGCCTGGCGCGCGATCAGCAGGGGTTGAACGGCCTGGCCCAGGGCCTGTTCCCAATGATGGGCCTGGGCGGCGAGGCGATGCTGCAGCGACTCCAGGCGCTCGCGGCGCGCCAGCGCGCGCTCGCGGACCAGCTCGAGCGGCTCCAGGCGGGCGGTGCGAGCGCCGCCGCTGGTCCGCTCGCGCAGGAGGCGAAGGAGCTGGCGCGTCAGCTCGAGGCCGGGCGCCTCGACCAACAAACCATCGAGCGCCAGCAGCGCCTGTACCGCCGGCTGCTCGACGCCGGCCGCACGCTCTCGAACGACGAGCCCGACCAGACCAAGGAGCGTGTCAGCCGCTCCGCGACGGGCGACAGCGTGCACATCCCCGACATCCTGAAACCCGGTGCGACGGGCGCGGGCCCGCGGCTCCGTTATCCCACGTGGGAGGAGCTGCAGGGTCTCACCCCCGAGCAGCGCCGTCTGGTACTCGAGTATTTCCGCAGGCTAAATGAGCCGCCTCGGTCGCCTTGAGTTCGCGGGTAAACCCGCGACTCGGCAGTTCCCGCTGAAGCGGGACTCGGCCGGTTTACCGGCACATGCCGAGCCGCGGCTTCAGCCGCGCGTTACGGGCCGGAGCCCGTCGTTGCTGGTCCTTTGCTCGGTGGTGCTCTTGTTCGCACGCTCGCTGCCGGCCCAGGCCATCGGCCAAAGCTTCGAGCTCGAGCGATCCGGCCAGTACGAACAGGCGGCGGCCATCTACCTCGCGACGCTGCGGGCCGAGCCCACCAACATTTCGGCGCTGCTCGGTCTCGAGCGCGTGCTGCCGCCGCTCAATCGCCTGGGCGAGCTCTTGCCGGTGGCTCAGCGAGCGGCGGCGGCGAGTCCGAGCAACGTGGCGCTACGCGGCGTGCTGCTCCGCACCTACGTGGCCCTGAACGAGCCCGACAGCGCGCGGGCGTTGGCGCTCGAGTGGGCCAGGGCCGCGCCGCGCGACGAGGCGCCGTACCGCGAGTGGGCCATGGCGCTCGAGGACGCGCACCGCCACGCCGCGGCGCGCGATGTGCTGCTCGCCGGCCGGCGCGCGCTCGGCCGGGCCGGCGCGTTCGGAATCGAGATGGCGGAGCTGAGCCAACTCTCCGGAGACTGGGAAGGCGCGGCGCGGGAATGGGCCGCGGCGCTGACGGACGCGCCGGTGCAGCTGCCCAACGCGGCGAGCGCTCTGGGCGAGGCACCGGACGGGCAGCGCGAGCGCATCGCGCGCCTGCTCACCGATGGGACGCCGTCGCCGCTCGCGCGCCGCCTGGCGGGCGAGCTGCTGTTGGGTTGGGGGCAGCCGCTGCGCGGCTGGGCCGTGTTCGAGCCGAGCGTCGCCACGCCGTCCGCGGATGCGGCGTTCGCCGCGCGGCGCTTCGCCGACCTCGCGGGCGGCCGCAACACGCCCGAGGCGCGCCGCGTGCGCGCACTCGCGCTCGCGCGCTACGCCGATCTGTCACCCCCCGGAGGGACGGCGGCCCGGGCGCGCGCCGACGCGGCGCGCGCTTTCATCGAGGCGGGCGATCAGGTTGCCGCGCGTGCCGTGCTCGAGCGGGTGGCGCAGGACTCGAATGCGCCGCCCGACGCGCAGCGGCTTGCCCAGCGCGCGGTTGTCGAGGCGCTGATCGAGGGGGGAAAGCGCGACGAGGCCGCCCGTCAGCTCGCGAGCAACGCCCGGCTGTCCGCCGATGACCGCGCGAGCTTGCGGCTGCGGCTGGCGCGCGCCTCGATGCTGGCCGGAGAGCTGGACCGCGCCGAGACGGAACTGGCGCGCGATTCGAGCGTCGAAACCATGGCGCTGCGAGGGTGGATCGCCCTGTATCGCGGCCGATTGAGTGATGCCCACCGCCTGTTCCTCACCTCTGGGCCGTACGCGGGCGACCGGCGCGATGCCACCGCACGCACGGAGATGGTGGCCCTACTGCAGCAAGTGCCGGGCGACTCGTACCCCGCGCTGGGCGGGGCGCTGTTGTTACTCGCCCAGGGCGACTCGGTGCGCGCCGCCCAAGCCCTGCGCCTGGCGGCCGGGGGTCTGGTCACCCGGGAGGGCGGAGGCGGGCGGCCCGATCTGCTGCTCCTGGCCGGACGTGTCGCGGCACGGCTCGATACCGCGCAACAGCGCTCCGCGCTGGAGGTATTCGACGAGGTGGTGCGCGGAGCGGGCCAGGGTGCGGCGGCGCCCGCTGCCGAGCTCGAATGGGCCCGGTTGCTCGAGCGCCGCGCGGAGACGGCGGAGGCGATCAGACACCTGGAGCACCTGATTCTCACCTATCCCGGGAGCGCGGTGGTGCCCGAGGCGCGGCGCGAGCTCGAGCGGGCGAAGGGGGCGATTCCCCGGTCATGAAACGAAGAGCGTTCGTGACGGCGGTCGGGCGCACGGCCGCACTAGCGGTCGGAGCTGACTTCCTCGGCCTCGCGCCGCCACTGTCCACCCAGCTCTTGATCCCCATGGACGAATCTCAGAGCGATCACCTCAAGGCGTACGGCGTCACCTATCGAGTGGTGCAGGCGGGCATCAAGGCGGAGTGGCTCTTGAACTACCGCGGCGGATCGTTTCTGCTGCCGGACGGGCCCGCGATCCGTCGCGACGCGGCGCTCGCCGGCGTGAGCGTGGAGCCGGTGGAGGACGCCCGGGTCACCGCGATCCGGGGCGAGATCGAGGCGAGCAACATGGACGCCGTGCCGCTCGAAAAGGCGCCCAAGGTGGCCGTGTACGTGCCGCCCAACGTGCCGCCGTGGGACGACGCCGTCACCATGGCGCTGCAGTACGCCGGAATTCAGTTCGACAAAGTTTGGGATTTCGAAGTGCTCGGCGGCAAGCTCGCGGGTTACGACTGGCTGCACCTGCACCACGAGGACTTCACCGGACAGTTCTCGAAGTTCTACCTCATCTATGCCGGCCAGCCGTGGCTGGCGGAGATGGTGCGGTTCAACGCCGATGCGGCGAAGCAACTGGGGGCGGCGACCGTCCCCGATTTGAAGAAGGCAGTGGCGCGGCGGATCCGAGAATACGTGGGGAATGGCGGGTTCCTGTTCGCGATGTGCACCGCGACGGAGACGCTCGACCTGGCGCTCGCCGCCGAGCGCGTGGACATCGCGGCCGTCTTCGCCGACGGCACGCCCATGGACCCGCAGGCGGACGCGAAGCTCGACTGGTCGAAGGCCCTCGCCTTCACGGGGGCGCACGTCGAGCCCGCACCGCAGATCGCGAGTTTTTCGGACATCGATGGGCACCAGGTCAACGCCCCGGCGCGCCGCCAGCCCCTGGGGGCGTTCAAGCTCTTCAATTTCAGCGCCAAAATCGACCCGGTCCCGACGCTCCTGGTGCAGAACCACCGGCAGGTGATCCCCGACTTCTACGGCCTCACGACGTCCTTCCTGAGGACCCGTTTGAAGCCCAGCGATATCGTGCTGGCGGACGAAGAGGGGGCTCCCTGGGTAAAGTACATCAACGGCAACCACAGCAAGGGGACATGGACGTTCTTCGGCGGCCATGATCCGGAGGACCAGCAGCACCAGATCGGCGATCCACCCACCGACCTGTCGCTGCATCCCCAGTCGCCGGGCTACCGGTTGATTCTCAACAACGTGCTCTTCCCGGCGGCCAAGAAGCGCGAGCTGAAGACGTGAGCGTCGAGCGCCTGGCCCCCGCGGTCCGCGAGCTGTTGCGCGCCGAGATCGCGGCGGCACGCGGGCGGGAAGTGTCGTTCGTCGCCCGTCTCGACGCGGACGGCTTGATTGTGGAGGCACGGGTCGTGGCACGCGGGACGGTGGACGCCGTGCTTGCGCTTCCGGGAATCGCGGTGCGCGGCGAGCTGCTGCTGCACAACCACCCCAGCGGCGTGCTCGAGCCGTCGGGCGCGGACCTGAGCGTTGCTGCACGGCTGCACGACGGCGGCGTGGGCTTCGCGATCGTGGACAACGAGGTCACCGACTGCTACGTGGTGGTCGAGTGCCCGCGGCCGCGCGCCACCACCCGGATCGATCCGATCGACGTCGCGGGCCTGCTCTCGCCCAGCGGTCCGGTGGCCCGGGCGCTCGGCAGCTTCGAAGATCGCCCCAGCCAGCGCGACATGGCGGCCTACGTCTCCGACCTCTACAACGACGGCGGGGTCGGCATGCTCGAAGCGGGGACCGGCGTGGGAAAATCGTTCGCGTATCTGGTGCCGGCGCTCGTGTGGGCCCGCGAGAACGGCGAGCGGACCGTCGTGTCCACCAACACGATCAACCTGCAGGAGCAACTCGTCGGGAAGGACCTCCCGATCCTCGCCCGCGCGCTCGGCAGTGGCGACCATTCGCCGACGTTCGCGCTGCTCAAGGGGTGGCGGAACTACATCTGCCTGTCGCGCCTCGAGCAGGCCCGGGAGCAGGGGGACTCCCTGTTCGAAGACGAGCGGCGGGTGGAGCTGGACGGCCTGGCGGCGTGGGCCGCCCGGACGAGCGACGGCTCGCTCGCCGACTTGAACGACGAGCCGAGCGGCGACGTGTGGGACGCGGTGGCGGCGGAGTCCGATCTGTGCACGCGGCTCAAGTGCCCCCATTTCGACCGCTGTTTCCTGTTCCAGGCGCGGCGGCGCGCCGCGGAAGCGGACGTCGTGGTCGTGAACCACCACCTGCTGGCGTCCGATCTCGCCGTGCGCATGGCGTCGGACAACTGGCAGGAAGCCGCCGTGCTGCCGCCGTATCGCCGGCTGGTGCTGGACGAGGCCCACCATCTCGAAGACGTGGCGGCCACGCATCTCGGCGCGCAGGTCAGCATGCTCGGCGTGCAGCGCCTCTTGTCCCGGCTCGAGAAAAACGGTCGCGGGCTCCTGCCCACGCTGCGCTCGGTGCTGTTCGGGCGCGACGATCTCATGTCCGCGCCGAGCCGCGAGCTGGCGCAGCAGGGCCTGGCCGACGCGCTCGCGGCGGCGCGCCGCGCGGCGGACGACTTGTTCGCGCGACTGGCACGGCGGCTCGACGGCGAGCCGGGTCCGGCGCCCGTGCTGCGCCTCTCCGACGAGTTCCTCTCGGACGCCGTGTGGGACGAAGGGTTGGGCGTGGCGCTCGACAATCTGCTGCTCGCCTGCTCGCGCCTGTCGGAAGGCGGCGCGATGATCGCTGACCGGCTGACCCTCGACGACCCCTCGGAGCGGCGCGCCCAGCTGGTCGGCGAGCTGCGGGGCGTGGTGCGGCGGCTGGACGCGGCGGCCGCGGGTCTCACGGCGACGCTGCGCCCTCCGGCCGCCGGTCCGGCCGCGGTGCGCTGGCTCGAGCGGCGCGGTCGCAAGACGCCGAACGTGTCGCTCGCCGCCGTGCCGCTCGATCTGGCGCCGGTCCTCAAGGAAAACCTGTTCGACCGGATCGAGACCGTGGTGCTCACGAGCGCCACCCTCGCGGCGGGCGGGGACTTCAGCTACCTCGAGGAGCGGCTGGGGCTGGACTTGCCGCCGGCGCGGACCAAGGTGCGTGAGATCCATGCCTCGCCCTTCGACTACGCCTCGCAGTGTCTGTTCGGGATCCCCACCGATCTCCCCGAGCCGCGCGACGACGAGTCGGGGCACGGCGCCGCGGTCGCGCGGGTGCTGGTGGAGCTGGCCCACGCGTCCGACGGCGGCATGTTCGTGCTGTTCACGAGTCATGCGGCGCTGCGGCGCGCGGCGGAAGCGGTGCGCGACTCGATCGCCGGCCGCTGGCCGCTGTTCGTGCAGGGCGAAGGACAGCGCGATCACCTGCTGCGACGTTTCCGGGAGGCGGGCTCCGGGGTTCTCCTGGGAACCGACTCGTTCTGGGAGGGCGTTGACGTACCGGGGCGCGCGCTGCGGGTGCTGATCCTCGCGAAGCTCCCCTTCAAGGTGCCGACGGAGCCGCTCACGGCCGCGCGG
>WNFD01003888.1_pt1 | contig 40749 bp, 30 predicted proteins | sample 5400491 | NCBI WGS metagenome assembly WNFD01 (sample SAMN13153343, study PRJNA577476) | soil metagenome | isolation source: 120 cm saprolite under Douglas fir tree site 2 hole 2 replicate 2 | place: USA:California | collected 2015-04-18
AATGCATCCTCTGCCATGCCGATCCAGGGAATTCTCCCCGGATTTCCAAGATAAAGGTGCTCAAGTCACAAACCTTGTCTCGGGAGAATTCCCTGTCATTGCCTGTTTACGACCGGCATCCTCGGGATCTTTCGACTCCGTCGTCGCATGCGCTCCGACTCCGCTCAAGATGACAGGAGTAAAGGTTGATTATTGAGCGGGACGTCATTGGTCAGCAAACCAGATACAGCATGCTGCGTCTCTACGTCGAGATTCCTTCTCACGTCAATCAGTATGGTTATGCTCCCCTGCTGCGACCATTCACAGCAAATTAGTCTCGCATTTCGATACGTTCATGCAACTTTTTCCTTCGACCTAACGTAATCATGCCTAACGGAGTCCTACGTGCGTCCGCCGGGGCGCTATTTGGCGCGGGACAAAGACACAAATCTGTTTGTTGAGGTGCCACTCATGGGCTACTTGCAAAGCCAGCTACGGCAGGTTCTTAGGCGGTTGCGTCGCGCACCGATGTTTACAGCCGTTACTCTGATCACTCTGGCGGCCGGTGTGGGCGCTAATACGGTGGTATTCAGCGTACTGGAAGGCATTCTACTGAAACCGCTGCCGTATCCTCATTCAGAGCAACTGGTGGGAGTGTCCCACTCCGCGCCAGGAGTTAACGTAAAGGATTTGCCGAGCGCGCCTTCCAATTATTTCATCTATCGCGACCAGAACCGCAGTTTTCAAGACGTTGGCATGATCACCAATGACTCAGTGAACGTGACCGGAGTGGCCGAGCCTGAACAAGCTTCCGTAGCGCGCGTGACGGATGGTTTGTTGCCGGTTCTGGGAGTGTCGCCGAAGGAGGGACGTGGGTTCTCGCGCCAGGATGATCAGCCTGGCAGCCCGGAAACAGTCATTCTGATGTACGGCTACTGGCAACGCAAGTTTGGAGGCAATTCAGGCATTGTTGGGCAAACGGTAAAGCTGGACGGCAAGCAGACGCAGATCATCGGAGTGATGCCCCAGAACTTTCACTTCTTTGATTCCGAAGATCCGGCGATGATCGTGCTTTTTCAATTTGATCGCAATAAGACATTCCTGGGTAACTTCAGCTATGCCATGGTCGGCCGGCTCAAGCCGGGCATGAACATTGATCAGGCGAGAGCCGATGTGACACGGATGCTTCCCATTGTTGGGCAGACTTTTCCCGCACCTCCAGGATTCAGTTTGAAGATGTTTGAAGACGCGCACTTCGCGCCAGTGATCAAGCCGTTGAAAGACCGTGTGGTGGGCGATGTAGGCAGCATGCTCTGGGTGTTGATGGGTTCGATCGGACTGGTGCTGCTGATTGCCTGCGCCAATGTGGCGAACCTGGTGCTGGTGCGGGTGGAAGGCCGCCGTCAGGAGTTGGCGGTGCGAGCTGCACTGGGCGCGCGATGGAGCCGGATCGCCGCCGACTTACTGGTGGAGAGTATGGTATTGGGCATCGTGGGCAGCCTGCTAGGACTGGGCATCGCCTGGGCCGCTCTGCGTGTGCTGATTAAATTGGCGCCCAAGGGACTGCCGCGGATTAATGAGATCGGCCTGGATCTGCCGGTTCTGCTTTTCACGCTGGCTATTGCTTTGCTGGCGAGTCTGTTGTTCGGGTGTATTCCAATCTTCAAGTATGCAGGAACACGGCTGAATACCGGACTGCGCGAAGGAGGAAGGTCACTGAGCCAGAGCCGTGACCAGCATCGTGCACGCAGCGTTTTGGTGGTGGTGCAGGTGGCCCTGGCGCTGGTGCTGCTGATCTGCTCAGGATTGATGGCGCGTACCTTTGTGGCTCTCACCAAAGTGCAGCCAGGGTTCAACGATCCACAAACGATACAGACTTTTTCTCTTTCCATTCCCAAGACGGAAGTAGGAGATGACGAGAAGGTAGCGCGCATGTATGACGAAATTCTGCAGAAGGTGAGCGCGGTACCCGGGGTTTCGTCGGCAGCAATCTCCACCGGGGTTCCGCTGGATGGCAACAATAGCAATGACCCGGTGTTTGCCGAAGATAAAACATACCGTCCCGGCGAACTGGCGAGTATTCGGCGGTTTAAGTGGATTACTCCGGGTATCTTCCACACTCTGGGAACGCCGATGGTGGCAGGGCGTGATGTGACATGGGCGGACATATACAACAACGTGCCGGTGATGATGATGTCAGAAAATCTGGCCCGCGAACTATGGCACACGCCGGCCAACGCTCTGGGCAAACGCGTCCGCGTGGGAAACACCGATGACTGGCGCGAGGTAATCGGAATTGTGGGCGATGTTCACGAAGACGGCATGAACAAAGAAGCGCCCAAATTGGCCTACTGGCCCGTGCTGATGAAAAACTTTGAAGGCGAAAAAATACGCATCAACCGCAGTGTGGTTTTTGCGCTACGCACCCCGCGGGCGGGCACTGAAAGCCTGATGAAGGATGTGCGCCGGGCGGTTTGGTCTGTGGATCCCAATCTGCCGCTGGCCGAGGTGCGCACGGAAGACTACTTCTATCGCAATTCCATGGCGCGCAGCTCTTTCACACTGCTGATGCTGGCGGTGGCCGGGGCAATGGCGATGCTACTGGGAACCGTGGGCATCTACGGCGTGATTGCCTACTCAGTTTCGCAACGCACGCGCGAGATAGGGATCCGCATGGCTCTGGGAGCGCAACGCCAGGAACTAACGGGGATGTTTGTCCGGCATGGATTGGCGCTTACCGCGATCGGGGTCGCTATAGGTTTGGTGGCGTCATTTGCGGCCATGCGATTGCTTTCTACGTTGCTGTTTGGCGTAAGCCCGGTTGATGTGACGACCTATGCCGTGGTGACCTTGGGACTGGCGGGAACAGCGTGGCTGGCAAGCTATCTGCCCTCACGACGCGCCGCCAGAGTGGATCCTTTGGAAGCGCTGAGGTCAGAGTAAAACCGAATCCTTATTGAGCATTGAACATAGGTAAATCATGCGCTTTGCCCGCACTGTTTGCGGCAACAGCGTAGGATGGAAGATGTCTTTACATTTTCAATTTCACGGAGCCCCACTATGCCTAAGCTCAACGCACGCGAGAACACGCGCAACAGATCCAACGCCAAGAAAAGGCTGCGCAACCGGGCTCTAAGAGCCACATTGCAAACTCCAGCCGCGCCGGCGGCTAAAGCCAAATCAAAGTCCAAAGCCACTCCCGCCGCAAAGTAATCAACTTTTAGAAATTTCGTTATTAAGAAAGCGGAGGCAGTCCGAAGAAATTCTGGACCACCTCCGCTTTTGCGATTGCTCGCGACTCTTGCCGGTTAGAACATGTTCCACAGGAACTGGTTATATACGTCGTGATGGTACTGGACCTCCGGCGCCTTCACGAATGTTCCCAGCAGCCGCGGACAACGGTCAGCCGACGCCTGCTTCAGGTCAGCATAGCGTCCCTTCACGTCTTCGCTAAAGAGCTTAGTGGTCCACTCTGAAGCGCGGAAATTTTCCAGCGCCGTGTAGATGTTGTCCGGCAGGTAGCGTTGTGCCTGGCGCAGATTTTTGATGCGTGAGATGCTGCCCTGCAAACCCGTCTTGAAGATGGAATACATCACCATGTAGGGGTTCGCGTCCGGAGCTACGGAGCGCACTTCCACGCGCGAGCTCTTTTCGTTGCCGATCGGAATACGGATCATTGATCCGCGATCCACCGGCGAAGCCTTGATCTGGTTCGGAGCTTCAAAGTGCGGATCAAGACGGCGGTAAGCGTTTACGCTGGCATTCAGCAGCAGGCAAATGTCATTAGCGCTGGTCAGGATACGATCCACGAACTGCCAGGCCATATCCGCCATCTTCTCTTCGCCTTTCGGGTTCCAGAAGATGTTCTTGCCTTCCTTGCTGATGGAAACGTTGGTGTGCATGCCGTTTCCATTCACGCCCACTACCGGCTTGGGCAGGAATGAGGCGGTGAAGCCCATGCGGGTGGCCACCTGGCGGCAGATCAGCTTGTAAAGCTGGATCTGGTCGGCGGCTGCCACCACTTCCCCGTAACCATAGTTGATTTCAAACTGTGAGGGCGCAACTTCCGGGTGGTCCTTTTCGTTCTGGAAACCCATGGCGCGCTGCACTTCCGCGGTTGTGTCAATGAAGGTGCGCAGTGGATCGCCGGGGAGTGAGTGGTAGTAGCCGCCGGTATTTACGTACTCGAACCTGCGCGACTCATGGTAGTGCCGCTCGGCATCTTCACCCTTGAACAGAAAGCCTTCAATTTCATTGGCCGCGTTCAAGGTGTACCCTTCCTTCTTGTACATGTCGTCCGCAAATTTCTTGAGCACGCCGCGGATATCGGCGCTGTAGGGGTCGCCGCCTTTATCAATGACGTCACCGAACACCAGCACTTTGCCAGGGCCAAAGATATCAGCCGGTCCCCAGTAGAACGCGCTCCAATCCATGGCCAGACGAAGGTCGCTTTCGCGCTGTGCGGTAAAGCCGCGGATGGAAGACCCGTCAAAGGTGAGATTGTCCCAGCTCTTGATGAGAAACTTCTTATCGTAGTCCAGCATGTGCAACCGGCCTTCCAGGTCACTGAAGAGCACGGTCACGGCCTTGATGCGTTTCTCATCCGTCAGGTATTGGATCCGTTCTTCCTGAATTTTGTGGGACGCCACGCGTGTGAGACGCTGCTCTTTGGCGTGCAGGTTCAGGTCTTCCAGCTCATCGTACGAGTGGGTCAAAAAATTGCGCAGTTCGTTTGACATAGCTCTCCACAGAAGAAGTTTGAATGGCCTTCGCAGGAAACGTTAAGGGGACTTGAACTAAATAGAGTAACGCGGCGCACTCACTTACGCACAATTAAATAAGCTTATGGAGGATATACAGGGAATTTATGAGCGCCAATGCTGTAGCGCTGGGCAGCCTGGCTGGACACATAGAAATCAAATGGCGCTTGGCATCTTCTTAGGCTCCGACTTGGGCTCGGTCACCTGTTGCTCAACTTCTTTAATCTCCACGCGTTCGCGTTTGATGTCCAGCCGGAGCCGGCCAAACAGACTCATGTACTGGTTGGCGACCCAGACCAGCGAGAAGCCGCCGATGAGGTATCCACGCCAGTCGGCGTAGAGCAGCTTGTACTTCGTGACGACGAGAAAAATGAGCGTCACGGAGTGGCTGAAGCAGAATTCGCAGGTGAACAGGTAAAAAAACTTGCGCCGGACAGGGCTGCGATTACTCTCGCTCTGGCGGGCACAGTAATCCCGCGGCTCACGAAAGACGTCTTCATGGGTAACCGTCCAGGTAACGCAGGCGACAGGAATGGCGATGAGGAAAAGGGCAATGATCTGTGAGCCAATGATCTGCGAACTGACGGGCACATGTATTAAAGAGGTGGGTTCGCCTCTTGAAGTTGCCTTGCGGTCCAGGGGGACGAACTAAGCTAGAATTGCCACCTGATGGGTGGTTTTTTAAATACGCTGACGCGGCTGGACTTTTCCCAAAAGCCCCGGTGGCTGCGCTACGGTCTGTCCGTGGTGTTTGTTTTGGCTGCGCTTGCCGGAAACTCCCTGCCGCAAGCTGGACCGCGATTGCCGTTTGTATTCTTTTTCGGCGCAGTGGCCCTGAGCGCGCGATTCTGTGGTTTTGGGCCTGCCTTACTAGCCACTGTAATCTCGGGTCTTTTTGCAAACTACTTTTTCCTGGAACCGTTCTCTACCATCAGAGTCACGCCCACCACCCTGACACAGTTGCTGCTGTTCGTTGTGGTTTCACTGATCATAACCAGCGTTGCCCTGCAGAAATCCGCCGCTCAAACCGCCGCTTTAGAAAGCCAAGCCCGCCTGGCGGAGACGCTCACAACCATTTCGGAAGGGTTCATTGTCTATCGTCGAGATTGGACCATTACTTATGTAAATCCGGCCGGGGCGGCACTGTTTGGTTCTACTGTGGAAGTCATGATTGGCCACAACGTATGGGAAGTCTTCCCGGATGCGGTCGGAACCCTCATGCACCAAAGCCTGATGAAGGCCGTTCGCGAAGGACAGCCGGTCCATTTTGAATTCTTTTATCCGCCTCTTGATCTCTGGTACCGCACTGCTGCCTACCCTTCTCCGCTGGGCTTAACCGCCATATTCCAGGACATCTCTGAAGTGATGCGGGCGACCGATGCGCTCCATACCACGGAACGTCGTCTTCAGTTTGCGCAGGTGGCGGGCCATCTTGGATCCTGGGAATGGAACGTGAAGACCAACGATCTTTGGTGGGCGGATGGTATCTGGACTTTGCACGGGCGCGAAATTCAGTCTGTGAAACCCAGCTTGGAAAGCTGGGAGAGCTTTGTTCATCCCGAAGACCGGGAGCATTGCCTGCGTGCAGTCCAGGATGCTTTGGCGGGGAAAAAGGAATACGACGTTGAATATCGAACTATCCACCCCGACGGCAGATTGCATTGGATAACCACGCGCGGCCAGGTGATCCGTGATGAGGCAGGCCAACCGGAACGCATGGTTGGAATCGCGATTGAAATTACCGATCGCAAACTGGCCGAAAATGCGCTGCGCAAATCTGAAAAGCTGGCCGCGGCAGGACGGCTGGCTGCCACCATCGCACATGAAATCAACAACCCGCTGGAGGCTGTTACCAATCTGTTGTACCTGTTGCGACAGGGGCAGTCCTGGAACGACCAGGCGCGCGCATATGTTACCCAGGCGGAGCTGGAGCTGGCCCGCGTGGCCCATGTCACCCGGCAAACCCTGGGCTTTTATCGAGACACCGCCCGGCCATCCACCATCGATCTTTCAAAGGTGGTTCATGAAGTGGTCTCGTTGTATCTGCATCGGATTCAGGGCAAGAAGATCAAACTTTCCGGTGAGTATGACAATGCGGTGCAGATCACCGGTTTACCCGGCGAGATCAGACAGGTGATCTCAAATCTCATTGCCAATGCGATTGACGCGCTTGCCGAGGACGGCGACCTTGCCATCCGCGTCCATGCAGCCCGGGCATTGAACGATTCCCACTCTCCGGGAGGACGGATTGTGATTGCAGACAGCGGCAGCGGCATCCCGGTGGAACATCGGAAAAAACTTTTCGAACCGTTCTACACTACCAAGCAGGACGTGGGTACGGGATTGGGATTGTGGGTCTCGCGCGAGATCGTACAGAAACACGGTGGCACCATCACTCTGCGCAGCAGTGTTCAGCGAGACAGGAGTGGTACCGTCTTTTCTGTTTTTCTTCCCAGCTCTCCTACTGGTTCTCTTTCTGATGACCCAAAATAGCAAATACAGCGTGACAATGCCTGATCAAGCACGGCGGCGTTCGCGAAAGGGGGGGACCACCTTTGTGTCTGCCTAAGACCGCGTCGCCAACACGTCCGTCCGGGCCTGTAAAGTCCAGGCCTCTGCTGCTCTGTTACATCACGGATCGCCGGAAGTTCCCGGGTAGCGCTGCTGACCAGGCGCGGCAACTTCTGGCCAAGATCACAGAGTGCGCCAGGGCGGGCGTGGATTATATCCAACTCCGCGAAAAAGATTTGAGCCCACGCGAGCTGGAGAAACTGGCGCTACAAGCCGTGGCCGCCTTGCCGGCAAAGACAGAAACGCGATTGCTGATCAATTCTCGACTCGATGTGGCTCTGGCCTGCGGCGCTCATGGCGTACACCTGCCGGCTGGCGATCTTACAGCCAGTGAAGCCCGCGCGTTGTGGAACCGTGGCAGCCAGCGAGCCTGCGTCATCGGGGTATCAGCCCACACGGTGGCGGAAATTGCGTTGGCGGAATCGCATGGCGCAGACTTTGCCGTATTCGGTCCAGTGTTCGAAAAGGGAGAGGCCTTGAATCCAGGTGGCCTTCAGGAGCTTCAGCAGGCTTGCCGTCGCTTGGAAGCTGCTATCCCGCCCATGCCCGTGCTCGCTTTGGGCGGAGTCACGGTGCAGAACGCCGCTCAATGTCTGGCTGCCGGTTGTGCCGGCGTTGCCGGCATTCGTCTGTTTCAGGAGATGAATGCGGTCACTGTGGTCACCGCGTTGCGATCGCAGTTTGCGATGGTTCAAAAAACTTAACCACAAAGGGCGTGAAGGTTCACAAAGGAGGTCGGTTCCCTTGTCTCGAGATTCAGCGAGAGACCCCTACTAATCCCCAGACATTTACCAGGACAAGTATCTCAAGTCTGTAGGGATCCCTCGCTGCGCTCGGGATTTAGAGCCACACAAACCAAACACAGCACCGGCACTCCTGCCAGTCGTGAAGATCGTTCGAATCGAAATGCGCAGCCGAGGGCGGCTGCGCTCCACATCAGTTCGGTTCCCTTGTCTCGAGATTCAGCGAGAGGTCCCTAATAGTTCCGAAACACTTACCAACATAAACATCCCGAGGTTAGTAGGGATCCCTCGCTCCGCTCGGGATTTAAAACCGCTGTCTCGAGCTTCAGCGAGAGACCCCGACTAATCCCCAGACATTTACCAGGACAAGTATCTGAAGTTTGTAAGGATCCCTCGCTGCGCTCGGGATTTGAAACCACACAACCGCTCGGGCGTTAAAATCACACTGAATTAACGCGCCATGACATCCGCGCGTTTGTCTCCCACCAGCCAGTGCAGAAACGTGGACACCAGGCTGAGCAGGATGGCTCCAATGAACGCTGCACCCCAGGTTTGCACCTCAAACCCTGGTGTAAGCGCGGCTGCCACCTTCAGCATGATCGCGTTGACCACGATCAGAAAAAGTCCCAAAGTCAGGAATGTAAGAGGCAAGGTCAAAAGCTTGACTAGCGAGCCCAACGTGGCGTTTACCAGACCAATAATTACGGCGGCAATCAATGCCGCGATAATGCCGTGTACCACGAATCCAGGAACCAGGTAAGCCACAACCATGATGGATGCAGCACTGATCAGCCATCGCACTAAGAGCTTCATCGCGCAAACACTCCTTCGTTTTGAATTTCCTTAGCCCTGGGCCCATTCGATTATCTAACGAATATAGATTTAGGCAACATTACATGCACGCCTTTGTTGCCGTCCACCAACTCTGTGATATCCACGTCGCCGGCCACGCTGACCAGCATATAAGCGTCATCACGGCTCAAGTGTTTTTCCGCCACCAGAAAGTCAATCATCGCGCGCACCGCCATTTTGGTGGCTTCATAAAGCTCCTGATGGAATCCCATACTGATGTAATGCGTAGGCGTCTCCGCCCGGGGATACTTCTGGTTGGTTCCCTTATGCACGATGAAGTGCAAAGTTCCGACTAATGAAGTTTCCAGGGCGGTGATGTCCACCTCACCGTTCCCCTGTCCTACGTGGCCATCACCTACTTCAAACAATGCGCCGCGCGCATGCACGGGAAAGAATACTGTGGTGCCTGCCACAAGTTCTTTGTTGTCCATGTTGCCGGCGTGATTTCCCGGCGGCGCGCTATCAATACGACCATACGATTCCGGTGGCGCCACGCCCATGCTGCCGAAGAAGGGCCGCAGCGGAATCTCAATTCCCGGGGCAAATTTGGCGATCATGCGGTCACGGTCAAGGGGGATGATCTTCATCTTGCGATAAGGAAAGTCTTCCGGCAGAAAGCCCCGGGTTGGGCCGAATGCGTTGTAAGCATAGGGAACTGCCAGATCGATCTTCTGAACGCGAACTTCCAGCGTATCGCCCGGCTCAGCTTCTTCCACAAAAACAGGGCCGGTAAGAATATGTCCGCCGGGGCCTTTGTTCGTCACTTCCTTATAGATATCGCGCAGGCTCTGCTGTACCTGCTCTGGCGGAAGTCCTGCTTTTTCCAGCCCCGTGGGACTATTGGTGATCAACGTCTCAAACTCCACAGTGTCACCGGTATGTATATGTAGAACAGGTGCGGCGGCCGCGTCATAGTATCCCCACGCGACTGTCTTCGGCGTCGCTTTCAGCAAATATTTTTGCGGCGTGCCAGCGGCTGGAGTTTGTGAGCAGGCGAAAGAAGAAGCCAACAGGAACAGAACGAGGTATGGGCGCATGGTCCTCCGGGGACTGAACATTTTGAGATAAAGAATTGAACCAGAAATAGCGCCGGAAGCGAAGCGTTTTTGCCGTCACTTGAAATCGCGGCAAGTTGGCGGCAGTCGTTTCTTCCAGTTTTTGTCAAAGCGGGTGACGTATTCGAAACTATCGGTGAGATAGAAGTGTCCCCGAAATGCTTCGTAGGCGGCGCTGTGTTCCGGGTATATGAGGACCCAATAAGCCCCGGAAGGATACTGCACATTGGAGGCGTACCAGACACCGACGCTGACGTTGTCATATGCAGTTGGGGCGGTTGCAATGCGTTTGATCTCAGACTCGAGCGCCTTGGGATCGATGACTACATCCCAGTAGTTCCTGCCCGTGCGCTGAGCTCCCATGATGTTATCAGCGCCCTTTTCCGCAATCGAGCACGCTTCTTTTCGCACACGGATGTCTTTGCGAAAAGCCAGCGCCTTGAGTCCAGCTTCTTTTCTAGCTGAATTCAACACTCGGGCAAAATGTTCTTCCAAAGCCGCAAGCTCCGCAGGCGGCTTTTGGACAACGGGCTGCGGCTGGTCCTGAGCCAGCAGACGGCGGTTCGTACTTAAAAGAGCTGGAGTGACGAAAATAATCAAAAGAAGCCATCTCATAAAATCATGCTGTGCTGTGAAATGCTAACACCTCAGGGGCTGAAGCCTCGATTACTTTGTCCTCAAACGCAGACATGAATGCCTGCTCCACCCCGTGGTTGGAAAAATCCTCTGGCAAATGAATTTTCCTTAGTCTGGCAGATGAATTTTCCTTAGATGGTAGTGATCCCTCGCCCCGCTCGGGATTAAAACCAAAAACGAGTTTATCTCCGCAACACCATCTCTTCCGGATCCAACAAAATCTTCGTTGTGCCAGCCGGGGCTGTGAGCTTGAAGGTGGTTTCAGGATCGTCGGCGAATACAAATGCCAGAAAATGCGATGCGCCTTTCGGATCAACGGCAAAAACAGGCACCGCAGTCACAGTGTCTTTTCCAGTATGGCTTTGCCTGATGGCGCCGGTCACGCGGACCTTTGCGCCCGCGGGAGTTATCTTTACCTCTTCAAGAGTGAATTGCGGAATGGACGCGCCGTTTACCCAGCTATCAAAAAACCAGTCCAGCGATTTTCTGCCTTCATAGGCCAGAGACGCAGGCAACACTTTCTCAAAGGCCGCCTGCAGATCACGTGTGGAGATCTTGTGATTCGGCGATTGCGCCAGCAATCCCTTCAGCGCGGCGAAGAACTCCGCGTCACCTTTTCTGCCATTTGCTTGCCGAAGCATTTCCCGCAGCATGTGGATCAGCCACGTTCCGCGTCCGTAGAGCACGCGCTCATATGCGTTGGGAAACCTGGACGAAGTAAGTCTGGGTCCGAGCGTTACGGGCCCAGCGTCGCCAACGATGCCATGGCTGGTCTGCTGCAAAAGCTGGCCTCGGTAATAGTTCAGCGCGATCCGGGTGGCTTTTGGATCTTCCTGCTCCAGCATGAGCAGCGCGCAGTAGTTGGCCAGGGCTTCAATGATCCACTCATCGCGATAGGAAACCCAGTCCACCGCGTCACCCCACCACTGATGTCCAGTTTCGTGGGCAAGCATGAGACGATCCAGTAAAAACTCTGTGTACGGATCTTTCACGCCCGCGGCGCGGCGCTCGTCTGCATCAAGAAATGCCATGCTGGAGAGATACACAAGACCCGGCCATGACTGGCTCTCCAACCCAGGAAGCTGCGTGATCTCCAGATTGGAGTAGGGAAATGGTTCCAGTTCGCTGGACAGAAACTTCACGGTATTGGCCGCTCGTGTGGCGATCTGTTGCACTTCACGGGCCGGCTCGGGATGCCTGCCCGCGCGCGCTTCATGGGCCGCAAGGGCTTCTTCCACGTTCTTTGCGGCATAAGCGTGAATGGTAACGCCATTCGACTTGGTCTCTGCCGTAATGAACTTTCCCAGATTGAAACCGGCGCGTGTGATCGGCTTTTCCGTGATAAAGCGGCTCACGTGGTTGTAGCCTTCCATCTTGCTCACCACCTGCTTGCCGGTTGCCACTAACGCCCATTCTTCCGGGTACTCAAAGGTCAAATCAAAGCTCGAAAACATGGGCCCGATGTTGGGATACCAGGTGCCGCGTGCACCGACATAGAGAAGGTCGCTGCCGGCATTGAACATCACCGGCCCTGCGTACTTGAACGTGAGCCTGACCGCCTGATCTTTAGCCAGCGCGTGGGGAAAAACAATCCCGATCAGATCGTCACCGCGACGAGCCAGGTCACTGCCGCCAATGGCCTGGTTCTGTATAAACTCCACTGGCTGCCCGCCCGCCTGCACCTCACTTACCTGGAGGTTCCGCGATAACTCCAACACAAAGGTGCGCTGCCCTGCGCGCCGCGCATGTAAAGTAACCTGCGCTTCAGCGTTCATATAGGTAGGCGGTTCCACGCCGACGCGAATCTGATAGTCCTCCAGTTCAAAGCGGGGCGGAGACACCGTGCTCTTTTGCCGTGCCGACCGCATCGGGAATGAAGTCCATGTGTCGTAGAAAAGCTCTTTTTCTCCTGCCTTAGCTTGCGCAACCGCGATCTGCTCCTGCGCGTTTGTATTCCAATAAACGTCAAATACTCCCAGCTCTGAGCCGCCCATCCGTATATGCAGGAACTTTGACGATGACTCTTCTATGTTGGTCAACGACTGCAATATTGCCAGTGCGTCGCCGCGGGCCAGGGACCGTAAAGGCTCTTCCCATCGGGCAAGGAATTCCGCCGATTCTTCCGCCGGCCTCAACCCCGCACGCAGCTGGTCCGCAAGTTTGTCATCCACAAAGCGCAGATAGGCAGAGGTGAAATGCTGCTCCAGTACGGCCGAACCTGTGAAGAGCGCCAATGATGTACGCTCAGCACGGTCGGGTGCAATCAACAGGATTTCTCCCACGCCTTCAAAAACTGCTCCGGTGACATGGCCGTCAACGGCGCGCATGAGGCCGATGGTTCCGTCACTCAGGGAAATATGTATGTCTTCGCGGTGGATGGAGACTTCACGGATGCCATGCACATCCTGCGGGCTTATGGTGGGAGCAAGTATTTCGCGATAGAGGGCCATTCCTGGCCCACTCGCCGGTTGCGATTGTGACGCGGTCTGGATTGCGCGCTGACCCGTGAGAGTTAGCGGGGCCAGTGCCATTAAAAGCACTAGTACCTTCGTCACAGCGACCACCGAGCACTGCCTTCTATACATGCAATAATGACCGTGAAAATACGTGCGAACGATTATCACATTTTGCTGGACGATCGTCCTCTGCGCGCCCGGTCTGGCTGACACCATCGTGTTAAAGAGCGGCGCCCGGATCGTGGCCGATTCCGTTACTGAGCGTAATGGGCGCGTGGAATACACCATCGGCGACAACACGCTGACCATTCCCAAATCAATCGTGGTACGCATTGAAGCCGGAGGCGTGCCCGCATCCAGTGCGTCGAACTCGTCTCCTTCCAGCAAATCTTCTTCCAGCAACCCTTCCAGTAAGGAAGCCGAGCCTCCTGACGTCCGTGAAGAAATGGCTGTAAGTGAAGACCTGATCGCGCGCGTGATTCGCAACAACCAGGTGGACACGGCCGCGCTGAAGGCGATCGAGCAGGAAGGCATTGCGGCGCAAACGGCGGGCGCATTTGCCATCGCTGCCGGATTCGAAGAGAACCACGCCGACTACGCGGGAGCTGCGAACCACCTGCAAGAGGCGCTGCGGTTTCTGCCCAACCATCCCGTGCTGCTGGAAAACTATGCTCAGATTCTGCTTCGACTGGGCCGCAATGCAGAGGGACTCGTTCTGGCTGAGCAGGCCACCCGCGCCAATTCAAAATCAGCCGTGGCGTTTTCCATCTACGGTTATGCGCTCTATAAGAATGATAAAAATCGCGAAGCCATTGCCGCGCTGAAGAAATCATTGCAGCTTGCGCCGGAGCCGCAGGTCAAGCAGCTTCTGGACCGGGTGGAGCGTGAATTAAAGACCGAAGCCGACTTCCGCCAGCAGGAAAGCAGCCATTTCACTCTGCGTTATGAAGGCACGCAGGCACCCGACGCACTGCGCCAGCAGATATTGGACCTGCTGGAAAACGACTATCGCGATCTGGAGAGCGATCTTGGCGCCTCTCCAAAAAATATTTTCGTCTCTCTTTACACGGACCAGGCTTTCTTTGACGTAACTCAGGCGCCGGCGTGGTCCGCCGCGCTGAATGACGGGAAAATTCGTGTGCCTATTTCGGGCATCAGGTCGGTTACGCCAGAGATGGCTCGGGTCCTTCGCCACGAGCTGACACATTCCTTCGTGTCACAGATTGCACACAACCGGGCGCCACAGTGGCTGAATGAAGGCATAGCTGAAATTGAAGAAGGCACCACCACGCGCGCGTTCGGATCAAGACTGGCCCTGCTTTATGCCTCGGGACATCAGCTTCCGCTCAACATGCTGGAAGGCAGCTTTGAAAGTCTGAATACGGGCGAAGCCTCAGTGGCCTATGCTGAGAGCGTTGCCGCCGTTGAGTTCGTCCGCGCTACGTACGGAATGAGCGATGTTGCCCGCATCTTGAAACGATTGGGCGAAGGCCAGAGTATTGAAACCGCGTTGCGCAGCACCATTCACGGCGGCTACGCCGAGCTGGAAGCGGATGTGACCAGCTATTTGAAGAAGAACTACGGGGCGTGAGATCCGGTTGCCAGGCGGGAATCTTTGCTTCCGGAACAATCCTTGCTTACAAGTTGAATCTGACTTTGACCGTGGTTTCAACCTCAACCGGTTCTCGGTTCAATAAGTAGGGGCGATATTTCCATTGCGTCACCCCTTCCATAGCCGCTTTTCCGATACTCTCCAGGAAATTTCTACCCACAGTTTCGGTAGTAATTAGCGTTTATCTGCGTCCATCAGCGGCAACAGGTATTCTCTAATCTAATAAGACCTGCGCTAACGACGATAGGCACGGCTTGCGCGCCTATCGCCTTTCAACTAGAAGCGATTACTACTTAAACAACAGCCCGCGCGCACTCTTCACTCCACCCTGGGTGCTGCTCTCACTATGCCTCATAGTTGGCCAGGTCTTCAACTAATCTTAAGTTTGCTCTCGTTCCCTTGGAAGGTTTTGAGCTAAGTTCTTTAGATCTTGGGATGGAGCGGACGGGTAGGGGTAGGGGGATGGTTAACGAGAGAGTAATGTTAGTCGTTTCAGTCGCCAAGAAGTTGAAAGAGGAAAGCCTCGAGGAGATTCCCTGAAGCAATATGGTCAGGTAAGTATCCTCTGGGTTCCTCTCTGCGACGTCGTCCCGCTCTGCGGAAACTCCGGTTTGCTCGGAATGACAAAGTGAAAAGTGATTGCCCTTACTGGCGGATGGATCAGGTCAACTTTACTGATCTGCGATTTCTGAGCCACAGGGGCGATCTCATGTCGCCGCCATCCTGAAGCAAACCAGCTACCCTGTCAATGCATCTTTATTACCCTGCTATCTGGTAGCATTTTCTTATGAAACGCCTGCTGATTATCATCGCAAGTATTGTAGGTGTCTTAATCGTGGCTGCCTTGCTGGTTCCGTTGTTCATCAACGTGGACAGCTTCCGGCCCAAGCTGGAAAAGAGCCTTTCCACAGCCCTGAATCGTGACGTCCATATCGGCAAGCTGGACGCATCCATCTTCAGCGGCGGCGCTTCCGCCACGCAGATCACAATCAGCGATGATCCAGCCTTCAACAAAGGCCCATTCCTGCAGGCCGGATCGCTCAAAGTTGGCCTGCACCTGATGCCGCTGATTTTCTCCAAGAAGCTTGAGGTCACCACTATTTCGGTGAATCAGCCCGATATCGTGCTGCTGAAGAATGCCGCCGGGAAGTGGAACTTCTCCACGATGGGTGCGTCTTCCAATAAACCCAAACAGACTTCGTCTGACACTTCTACGCCAGACGTCTCCGTGGAGAAGTTTGAAATCGTGGATGGCAAAATTCGCGTGGGCCAGAGCACTGCGGGCGGCGCCGGCAAAGAGCACGTGTATGACAAAGTGAATCTCACGGCCAAGAACATATCGTTGACCAGCGCGATTCCCTTTACTCTTACCGCCAACACGCCCGGAGGCGGAGCTCTTAAACTTGACGGTCAGGCTGGGCCGGTGAACTCTGAAGACGCAGCCAAAACGCCGCTCGATGCCAGCATATCCGTGGAGCACGCCGATCTCACCGCCACTGGCTTCATCGATCCGGCCTCTGGACTGGCCGGCATCGTTGACTTCAATGGCAAGGTTAAGTCAGACGGCAAAAAGCTCGATTCCGAAGGCAAAGCCAAAGCCGCCAACCTTCGCGTGATCAAAGGCGGACAGCCGGCGAAAAGTCCTCTTGCTCTCGACTACCACACTGAGTACGGTCTGGACTCGCAGGCCGGGACCATCAATTCCCAGATTCATACGGGCAAGAGCGCAGTCTCCGCTGCCGGTACCATGCATGCCAAGGGCCAGGACACACTGGCCAACTTGAAGATCCAGGGCAAGAACATGGCGGTGAATGACGTTACCACTCTGCTGCCTGCATTCGGCGTGATTCTTCCTCAGGGCGCGTCACTCGAGGGTGGCAACATCAACATGGAAATGACTGCCGAGGGGCCTCTTGACCGTCTGGTTATCAACGGTCCTTTGAATATCTCCGGCACACATCTCAAGGGCTTCGACCTCAGTTCCAAACTGGGATCACTGGCGCAATTTACGGGCATCAAGCCCAGCAATGACACTCTGATCCAAACGGTCAGCTCAGCCCTGCGCGTGGCGCCGGAAGGAATTAAAGCCGACAACATCGTGCTGGACGTACCTTCCATGGGCAATCTCACCGGCAACGGCATTATCGCCAGCAACAATGCGCTTGACTTCAAGATGCTGCTCAAGCTTTCCGGTAACGCGGCCAACACGCTGGGCAGCCTCACACAAATCTCTTCCGCCGTGCAGAGCCGCGGTCTGCCTTTCACCATCACCGGTACCACTTCCAATCCCAGGTTCCTGCCGGCATTAGGCAATGATCTGAAGTCAGGATTGAAAGACACGTTACTGGGCGCGGTCCAGGGCAAACAGGGCCAGAACAATCAGGGGCAGAAACCGGACTTGCAAAACGCGCTCGGGGGATTACTGGGCAAGAAGAAGAAACCTTAGTACCTCACCACTGATCTGCAGTGATGACACTGATCCGAAAAAACCAAAACTTTACCGCGGATGAACGCGGAAAAACGCGGATCAAGACAGCCGGGGCACAAGTTCGATACCTTTCCGCAAATTCGAATTCGAAAAGTGCTAAGTTCTTCGAGCGAGCAGGGCGACAAACCAGCGCTAAAGCGCCGTTTTTGTGGAGGACCTTAACACGGCCATAAATGGCCGTTGTTCCACCAACTGCGGTGGTTCTTTCGCGGTGGTTCTTGCATTGATCTTTTGCTGCTTTTCAATTTCGAACGATTTTGGCAATTCCGGCGGTTTTGGCAATTCCTCTGGTCCGCGTTTATCTGCGTTCATCAGCGGTAGGCTTGCTTTTCCAATCAGTGTTCATCAGTGCGGATCAGTGGTGAAACCCTGTTAAAATGTTTGCATAAAGCCCAACTTTCAGCGTTCCACGAAAGTCGCATAATCATAATGAAGATAAAGACGTTTCTTATCGGTTCCGCAGCCCTGCTGGTCATTGCTATTGCCGTCCACGCCGACAACATTGTGGACGAGATTATTGCCCGCGTGAATGACCAGATTATTACCCGCTCTGACTTTGAACGCGCCAAGACCAACAATCTTCAGGAACTAAAACAGCAGTTTCCCAGTGATTGGCAGGCGCGCTGGAGCAAGGGCGAAAAAGACACGCTACGCGACCTGATTGACCGGCAATTGCTTCTGGAAAAGGGCAAGGACCTGGGCATCACCGGCGAAACCGATACGGTGAAGCGTTTGAACCAGATGCGCCAGCAGATGGGGCTTTCCTCCATGCAGGAACTGGAAGACGAGGCCAAGAAGCAGGGCATTTCTTTTGAGGACTACAAAGAGCAGATCAGGATTGGCGTGGTCACTGAGCAGGTGATTGGACAGGAAGTTGGCGGCAAGCTCCACATCACCAATGAAGAGATTCAGGAGTTCTACAACCAGCACCAGAAGGACATGGAAGGTCCGGAGGAGATCAATCTGAGTGAGATCATGATCCCCATTGATACCCCTAAACCGGCTCCCACACCCACGCCCCAAGCGTCTAAAGACGGACAAACACCTGCCCCCGCCGCTACCCCTGAGCCCGCTGCACCGGTGATTGACGATCCTATCAAGGTGGCCCAGGCTGAAGCCCAGGCCCAGCAGGTAGAAAAGCAGTTGAAGGGTGGAGCGAAATTCTCTGATCTTGCCAAGCAGGTTTCCAAGGGACCCACGGCAGCCCAGGGTGGTCCGCTGGGAGCGTTTAAAAAAGGTGAACTGGCTCCGGTGTTTGAAGAAAAGACCACGTCTTTGAAGCCGGGAGAATTCACTGAGCCTATCCGCACCAAGCAGGGCTTCATCATCTTTCGAGTCAACTCACATCGCACGGCTGGCGTGCCGCCTTTGAAAGAAGTGGAAGAGAAGATCAAGGAAGCCGTCTACTCGCAGAAACTTGAGCCGGCTGCCCGCGCATATCTCACTAAGCTGCGTGAGCAGGCCTATATTGATATCAAGTCGGGCTATGCAGACACGGGCGCCAGCGGCGATCAGACCAACAAACCTGTGGTGGTTGCCGCGGCCGGCGATCCTTCCATTCGCCAGGGCAAATCCGGGCTGAAGAAGAAGAAAAAGTTCCTGCTCTTCTAAAAGGCGTTGTAGCGATTAAAAGGCGTTGTAGCGATCTCCGCGTGTTGGTTGCTGGAAGCGGGCTTTTCTGATCCCGCTCAGCTTAATTTTGATTAAGCTGAGACATTCTTCGCCCTAGCACTACCAACCTCCCGGTGTTCTGAATGCGTCATACCACCAGATGGACTTGAAGGACTGGATATCCACGATCGCCAATTTTGCGGTGATAGCGGGACTGATCTCCTATGGATTCCGCCTGTTTGCCGATTATCACGCGACCGGTCGCTGGGCCAAGAACGTAACTGGCCTTCTTTCCGGCATTGGCATGCTTGCCTTGGCTGGCGCCATGTTGCTGACGCCGCGGAACGCCCTGGTCCTTCTGCACGTGGCTGAGACGGGCGCTGCGCGCGTGTTTTTATTCATCAGTAGCGCTCTGTTGCTTGCGGCCATTGGCGCTTTTGGCATCATCAATTACTCACGGCCGCTTCGCCTCTGGCATGAACGCAGAATCGAAAGGGCGTTGCGTCGTGAACTCCCCAAGATTCCATAAAGAAGCCAGTGCTCAGGCACGGAAAGTCCTGGACTGGCCCAACTCACCGCGTGAGGCCTCAAAACCAAAGCGCGGGTGGGCGCGCATTCTCCCTGGCATGGTCACGGGCGCGGCGGACGTTGATCCCACGCTGGTTCTCACTGCCACCATTGCCGGCGCAGCTTTTGGCTACTCACTGTTGTGGGCCGTCCTGCTCTGCATTCCTTTTTTGCTCGCGGTCTTTGCCGTTTCGTCACGCATCGGGTTTGAAACACGTTCGGGACTGGTGGACCTGCTGCGCGCAAAATATGGACGCAATCTTGCCCTGGCCTTCGCCGGTCTGATCGTTTTGATCAACATGGCGATGATCGTGGCCGATCTGATGGCGGTTACCGACGCATTTTCCATCATCACGCAGTTGCCGCGTATGTTTTTCATTGCCGCCATCGGTTTTCTTGTCTGGTGGATTCTCATCTTTCGCGACTATCGCAAGATCACTAACGCGCTGGTTCTGCTGTCTCTACCTCTTTTTATCTATGTAGCCGCGGCGATTCTTGCGCACCCGGACTGGCGTCAGGTTTTCCTGAGCTCGCTGTTGCCGCACATTCCGCGTGGTTCGTTTTACCCGGAGACTCTGCTGGCGATCTTTGGCGCACTGCTGACGCCATACGTCCTGGTTTGGCAGACCAGCTCGCATCGTGACTCAGCGCTCGCCGGTGGACTTGTGCCGGGAACAGGCGAACATCGCGCCGGCACTGTGGTGAGCACCATGCTCTGTTTTTCCATCATGGTGGCGGCAGGAACGGTTCTTCGTCTGCCACCGGGCACTGATCTCACCACTCGCATGGCAGGTTCGGCTTTGTCGCCGGCCGTGGGATCACTGGGACCAGCTCTTTTTGCTCTTGGCATCGTTGGAGCCGGAATGGTGGCATTGCCGGTTCTCATCGCTTCCATGTGCTACAGCGTGGCTGAAGCCATGGGCTGGCGCAGCGGTCTGAATGAGAATCCCTGGGAAGCCAAGCCCTTTTACGTGCTGATTTCCAGCGCCACTTTTGTGGCCGCGGCGCTGAATTTCATCCGCATCAATCCCGTAACCGTGTTGTATTGGTCGCAGGTCCTGGCCGGCGTTCTGACAGTTCCCATTCTTGTTTTTGTTCTCATCATCTCCAATGACAAGCGCGTCATGCGCACCACCAACACCTGGGGACAGAATTTCTGGATCGGCGCCGCATCCGGTGCGGTGATCTGCGCCGCTCTGGTAGTGTTGTGGTGGAAGCTGATTGGCTAGAAGCTGATTGAGCTACAAGCTGAGTGCCGCAACGTTTGCCCAAACACTTTCTTGCATTGCATTCAGCCGCCGCAGGGCTACAATTGCTGCGCCTATGATTCGCTCCTTACTCGCAGCCACACTGTTTCTTTCCTTGTCAGCCGGCGCACAGCAGAAAGATCCGGTTGAGATTACGTCTGAACCCAGCCATCACCTGGTGATGGAAAACATGTTCGTGCGCGTCTTTGCCGTTACAGTGAACCCCAAGGCTTCAACGCTCATGCACCGCCACAGCAAGGATTACATCAGCGTGGCCCTGGGCGAATCAGAAATCCAGAACACCAAGCAGGGCGCGCAGCCGGTTGTCGTCAAGTTCAAAGACGGGCAGGTCGGCTACGCAGCCGCTGGATTGGTCCACGCTGTCTCCGACAACGGTGAAGGTACATTCCGCAACCTGACCATTGAGCTCATGCAGCCCACCACCAACCAGAAGGCCTGCACCGAGGCCTGCGACGTTCCCATTCCCTGCGCCTCCGCCGATAAAGCCCAGTGCGTGACGGAAACCAAGGTGATGGGTTCAGACCAATGGTCAGTGACTCAGCTTGTGGTGCCTCCAGGAGCCGTTTATCCGCAACACACACATCTGGCAAATTTTCTAGTGATACCGCTGACGGATGGGGACGCTAAAGTCCGCGTCCAGGATGGCCCGGAAACTTTGGCCCATTTCGAAGCCGGCAAGCCCACCTGGAATAATCCCGTGGTGCATACTCTCACCAACACCGGTTCCAAACCGGTCCGAACGGTTGTTTTGGAATTTCGCGGAAGGCCTGCCGGTGAAGGATCTGAATCCATGGGTAACCCGGACAAAGCCGGCGAACACAAGCCTCACGACCATCAATAGGATCCTACGTAAGAGAAGACCCTAAGTCTCCTCGGGCGTCCTGCCTATCTCACAGGTCCATGACTTCAGGACGCCCCAGAGGCTGTACGAACGGGCGCAATCTTAAGCTTGTCAGGGTACCCATAAACTTTCTAGAATCTTCTATATATGCATCTTGCCCGCGTCACGGGGCTCCTGCTTGCGTCCTTTGCCACTTTGGCCCAGCAGCAGTCCGTGGAGATTATTTCTGAGCCAAGCCACCATCTCGTCATGGAAAACGCGTACGTTCGCGTTTTTGACGTTACCGTGGCGCCCAAAGCCACGACGCTGGTCCATCGCCACAACAACGACTACGTTTTTGTCACCCTGGGCGATTCAGACGTAATCAGCGCGCGCCCGGGTGAAAAGCCCGCGGCGCTGCTGCTCAAAGATGGTGAAATTCGTTTCACACCGGGTAAGTTCGCTCACGCCGCCATCAACCAGAGTGACAAACCGTTTCACAACATCACCATCGAGCTGCTGAAACCGGCGACACAGGTGAAAAGTTGTAACGGCGACTGCCCCCAAAAAATCTGCACCATCAATGGCGGAGGTCTCAACACGAGATGCCCTGAATTGGAAAGAGAAATCAAGTCAGCTCAATGGAACATGTCTCTCTTTCGAATTCCACCCTCCAGTGAGATTCAGGTAGACAGTCAGGATTCAGACGAACTGCTCGTCGCGGTTTCCGATCTTGAGCTTTCGCAGCTGTTGAATGGCGAACCCAGACTGACGGTCCTTAACCCGGGAAAATTGACATGGCTGCCTGCGGGCGCTACGCCGATGTTGAAGAACAGTTCCACTGAACCGGCCATGTACGCACTGCTCACCTTTAATCCGGAGAAGCAATGACCCTGGTAGCGTCCAACACGCAGCCCGATACTTCAGAAGCCCGCGCCTACAACCGCACCAAGCGGTGGCTGGAGATGGGCGACATGGCCGTGAGCATCGGTTTCCTGGTCCTGCTGCTGGTCACCGGCTGGACGCACACCCTGAGCACCGCTGCCAGTAAGCTGGCGCCTAACCACTATGCCGTGCGGCTTTTTATCTATATTGTCTTCCTCAGCATTCTGAGCAAGATTCTCGGTTTCGCTCTGGATTTTTACAGCTTTCGCCTCGAACATCGCTATAACTTATCCAATCAGGGGCTTGCGTCCTGGCTGAAAGATGAAGCCAAAGGCTGGCTTCTGGGTCTGGTTCTGGCAACGGCGCTTTGCGAGATCGTTTACGCCTTGATCCAGGCTTCGCGAGAGCAATGGTGGATATATGCGTGGCTGATCTTTGGCGGCATGTTCATTTTCTTTACTCAGATTGCTCCGGTGGTTCTGTTTCCGCTTTTCTATAAGTTTGCGCCTCTCCAGAATGACGAGTTGAAGGCACGCCTTGTCCGCCTCGGTGAGCGCGCCGGTACGCGGGTCCGCGGCGTCTACGAGTGGAAGCTGTCTGAGAAGACTAAAAAGGCCAATGCCGCTTTGACGGGATTGGGCAACACGCGGCGCATCATTCTGGCCGATACCCTCTTGCAGAATTACAGCAATGATGAGATTGAAGCCGTGCTTGCTCATGAGCTCGGGCATCATGTTCACGGCCATATTTTAAAAAACATTGCAGTCGAATCCGTGGTGATGCTGGCCGGATTCTGGGCTGCCAACCAGGTGCTTGTTTATGCCACAGACCAGCTGAGGATGTTCGAACATCTCAGCGACTTTGCGAATCTGCCCTTGCTTGCCCTTGTGTCAAGCATCCTGTCACTCTTGCTGATGCCGGCGTTGAACGCCTACTCACGGTTCACTGAGCGCCAGGCTGACGTTTACTGCTGGAAGTCCGTGCCCGACATCGCTCCTTATGTCTCGGCCATGGAAAAACTCAGCAAGCAGAATCTCAGCGAAAGCCACCCCTCGCGTGTGGTGGAACTACTGTTCCATTCGCACCCGCCCATCTCTAAACGAATCGCGGCGGCAGAAGAGTGGGCAAGAAAACATCGTCCCAGCCTGGCGTAGATCAAAGAAATTGCCAACATTGCCAGTATTGCCAAAATCGCCGGAATTGGCGATACGCCTAAACCCATGTCATCCCTGAGCGCATGCGACGACGAAGTCGAAAAATCGCCGAGGATACGAATCGCCACCACGCCGCATCAGGGAATTCTCTCGAAAACATAACTACCCGCGTCATCCTGACGTCCGTTACGCGAACGCGCGTTTTCTTCAGCGCGTGGGTAGGACGGAAGGACCTTGCGTTTCGCAGTGTTTCTTGTCGGCTAAGACGCTCTATTTTCTGCGAACAAATCTTCAGCACACGCGTGCCCGTGCTCCAAGAGCAAGTCCACGTTTTACCTCCGTGTTCCTCTGCGGCCTCTGTGGTAGAAATCTGAAAGATGGTAGGGATCCCTCGCTGCGCTCGGGATAAAGAAGAAACCTTCGTGTCCGTTGTGATTAAAGCCCCGCTGCGCTCGGGATAAAGAAGAAACCTTCGTGTCCGTTGTGATTAAAGCCCCTTCAACATGGCTTCCACTTTCAGCAGATCATCTTCTGTATCCACGCCCACGGTGTTGTGCGGTGTCTCGGCGACGTAGATATCAATGCCGTTGTCCAGAAACCTTAATTGTTCCAGCCGCTCTGACGCTTCCAGCTTTGATTCCGGCAGGCTGCAAAACCTTTCCAGCGCCGGTCTGCGATACGCATAAAAGCCGAGATGCTTGAAGTATTGAATGGCGCCGTGGCCGGTCTTGTCGCGATCAAAGGGAATCGTCGACCGGGAAAAATAAAGCGCCCTGCCATTTTTCGCCACCACTACCTTCACCGCGTTGGGATTGCTGATATCGTGAATCGGGCACGGCGTCATGATGGTGGAAACTTCAACTTCCGGACGGCTCATGGGTCCAAGCAAGGCGTCCAGGTGTTCAGGACGCGCCAACGGTTCGTCTCCCTGTATGTTGACGTAAACGTCGGCGTCGAATCTTTGCGCCACTTCAAACACGCGATCGGTTCCGCTGCGGTGCGCGGCTGAAGTCATCTCCGCTCTCCAGCCCCTGGACGCGGCCAGCCGCATGACCTCTTCTGAGTCCGTGGCGATGATCACTTCTTTCAGCAGCGAGCAATTCTGCGCCGCTTCATAGACACGCTGGACCATCGCTTTGCCGGCAATCTCACGCAGGACTTTTCGCGGCAATCGCGTAGAGCCCAGCCGCGCAGGAATGATGGCAATGGCGGAAAACTTGTTCCCCCTGGACAAAGCTAGCCTCGTTTTCTCATCGCCTGGAGTTTTTGCGACTTCTCTTCCACGCTCTTGACCAGCTTCTCTTTCAGAGACTTCAGCTTGCCCGCGACCGTCGCATTGCTGAGTCCAATGATCTGCGCTGCCAGAATTCCGGCATTCGTGGCGCCAGCCTTACCGATCGCCGTGGTGGCAACGGGAATACCTGCGGGCATCTGCACAATCGCCAAAAGGGAATCCATGCCGTTCAGTGGAGTGGACGGAATTGGCACGCCGATTACAGGCAGCGTGGTTTCGGCGGCAATCACACCCGCCAGGTGAGCTGCTCCGCCCGCGCCCGCGATGATGACTCTGATCCCGCGCCCGGCGGCGTTGCGCGCGTACTCTGAGGTCCGGGCCGGAGAACGATGCGCCGAGGTTACGTCAATCTCATACGCAATTCCAAAATCGTCCAGCGCCTTGGCCGTCTCATTCATGATTTCCAGGTCGGAATCCGAACCCATAACAATGGAAACAAGTGGATTTTCTGACATCCGCTTTCAACCTCAATTCAGTTTTGTGGTTTATCTGGATTTCAGCGCTCGCGCGCCGATGTCCTTGCGATAGTAAATGTCTTCAAAGCTGATCTGGTTGGCTGCCGCATAGGCTTTTGCAATGGCATCCTGCAGACGAGGTGCTCTCGCCGTTATTCCCAGCACTCTTCCTCCGCTGGTGTAGTAGTTGCCGTCACGCTTGCTGGTTCCGGCATGGAATACCTTCACGTCAGGCATCTGCGCTGCCCGATCCAGGCCCGTGATTTGCTTCCCGCTCAGGAACGCTCCCGGATATCCGCCTGAAGCAGCCACCACACAACAGGAAGCGTCACTCGACCATTTGAATATCCCGTCACTCACGCGGCCTTCTACGGCGGCTTCCAGTGCTTCGAGCAAGTCACTGTCCAGCCGCATCAGCACGGCCTGCGTTTCCGGATCGCCAAAGCGGCAGTTGAATTCCAGCACCATGGGGCCGCGCGGCGTCATCATCAGACCGCAATAGAGAATGCCTATGTAGGGAGTGTCTTCGGCTGCCATTCCAGCCACTACCGGTCGCGCAATGTGATGCAGCAGCCACTCAACCATGACCGGATCGGCCAGCGAGTCAGTCGAGTAAGCGCCCATGCCGCCCGTGTTGGCCCCAGTGTCACCTTCGCCAATGCGTTTGTGGTCTTGCGCGGCGACCAGTGGCGCCACGCGCTCACCATCGCTCAACACCAGAAATGAGAGCTCTTCGCCTTCCAGAAACTCTTCCAACACCACCCGGCGTACGGGAGTGCCCAGCAGCTTGCCGCTGAACATGTCGGCGGCGGTAACGGCGGCCTCTTCCTTGGTATGCGCGATCACCACGCCCTTACCGGCGGCCAGGCCATCGGCTTTTACTACGACGGGTGTAGAAAACAAGCCCAACGACCTGCGCGCCTCTTCCTCATTCGTGCAGGTTGCGTAGTGTGCCGTAGGCACGTTGTGCCGCTGCATGAATTCCTTGGCAAAGCTCTTGCTGGACTCCAACTGGGCGGCGGCCTGTGTGGGTCCAAACACCTTAAGCCCGCGGCGGGTGAACTCATCCACCACGCCCAATGACAGCGGCAGCTCCGGGCCTATCACGGTAAGATCAGGGATTATCTGGTGTGCGGCCGCCAGCAGACTTTCAATGTGCCTGGGATCGCCGGGCAGGCAGGTGGCTTCATCGCAGATGCCGCCATTCCCCGGGAGACAATAAATCTGGGAAACGCGCGGCGACTGGCGCAGCTTCCACACCAACGCGTGCTCCCTGCCTCCGCTACCTATGACCAGTACTTTCATAGAGGAATCGTGAGCATTGAGAATAAATCATTGCAGCCGAAATGTGCGACCCGCGGACTGGAAGTCCATGGTGCCGTGATCAGCCGTATGGGTCATTAAAAAGCCCGCCACTCTGCGCGACGGGCCGTCTATTATTCTGGAATCCTGGGATCATGAAACGCAGGCGCCCTCGCCTGCGCTAACTTCCCATCAGTCTAGTTACCACCTGATGCCGTCTGCTGCGGCGATGTCACGCCCAACTGCCAGAACATAAACATCAGCTCATCGGCCGTATTGGTGATCTGCTTTCCAACCGGAGTGCCGCCGGAGTGACCCAGCTTGGTTTCATAGTGCAGCATGATCGGTTTATCGGAGCCGTTGGCAGCCTGCATGAGAGCGGTCATTTTGCGTGCGTGCAGCGGAGCAACGCGTGTATCCGCGTCACCGCTGATAAACAACGTTGCCGGATATTTGGTTCCGGCTTTTACGTGGTGATACGGCGAGTACGCGTAGATGTACTTGAACTGCTCCGGATTATCTGACGATCCGTATTCCGGCACCCAGTAACCTGCCACCAGAAACTTGTGGTAGCGGACCATGTCCAGCAAGGGGTAATTGCAGATGACGGCCCCGAAGAGCTCGGGCCTCTGCGTGAGCATGGCGCCCATGAGCAATCCGCCGTTGCTGCCGCCGCGGATCGCCAGCTTAGGCGTGCTGGTGTACTTGTTCTGGATCAGCCATTCGGCCGCGGCGATGAAGTCATCAAAGACATTCTGCTTCTTCTCCAGCATGCCGGCGTGATGCCAGTCTTCGCCAAACTCGCCGCCACCGCGAAGATTCGCCAGTGCGAATACGCCACCTTTAGCCATCCAGGTTGCCGCCATCGCGCTGAACCCCGGCGACGATGTGATGTTGAATCCGCCATAACCGGTCAGCAGCGTGGGATTGGAACCATCGAGCTTTAGGCCTTTTTTATAGGCCAGAAACATTGGGATTTTGGTGCCATCCTTAGACGGATACCACACCTGCTTCACTTCATATTGATCAGTTTGAATTGGGATCTTCGGCTGGAAGTAAACTGACTGCTTGCCCGTGGCGATGTCATATTTGTAGATGGTGGCCGGAACATGGAATGAAGTGAAAACGTAATAGCCTTCCTTCTGTTTCCAGCGGCCAAACATGTTAGACATGCTTCCCAGAGTGGGTGGCATGACTTCACGCACCAGCTTGCCATCTGTATCCAGCACACGGAGTTTGTTCACCACGTTTTCAGTCTGTTCAACAATCAGCTTTCCGCCTGCCAGCGCGAAGCCTTCAATCACTGCATTGCTCTGGGGAACGATCTCACGCCAATTTTCGCGAGCGGGTTTCTTCAGGTCGGCCACCATGATGCGCCACTTGGGCGCGTTCCAGTTGGTGCGAATGAACATCTTGTCGCCAGCAATGTCTCCTTCAAAAGCCGAGACCAGCGTGTTCTCAACCGGGGTAAAGGGACCGTTCGCCTTTAAATCTTTGAAATAAAGTTCGCTCCTCACCGCGGCGGAACCGTAACTTACGTCGATTTGCAGGTAGTGCCCGTCGTCTGTGACCCCGACGTTAATAAATTTGTCCGGCGTGTAGCCTTTGCCGAAAACTTCCACGTCCTGGTCTGCATTGGTGCCGATCTTGTGGGAATAAACCCGCGGGCCTTCAGGCGTGACCTTGGAATAAAAGATCCCGGATTTGTCCGGCATCAGAGTGAAGCCGGCATACCTTGCGCGCGGAAATTTATCTGGCAGGTCCTGATGCGTGTCAACGTCCATGATGCGCGGACTCAATTCATCCTCGCCACCCTGGCGTAGCGCGTAGGCCAGCAGCTTGCCGTCTTCAGATGCGGAAAGCATCACCACTGTGGTGGTATGCTCAGGGTTGAGGGCCAGCGGATCAATCAGCAAATCCTCTTTGCCATCAGCTCCGCGACGCACGTAAAGTGACGCCTGGTCCTTATCGGCCGCGCGACGTGAGAAGAACTGTCTGTCTCCACGAATCACCGGCACGCCCATGGTCTCAATCTTAAGCAGGCTGCTCAGCTTCTGGATGACCTCTTCACGGCCCGGAATTTTGGAGAGTGTAGCGTCCGTATAGGCATTCTCGCGATCAATCCACGCGCGCGTGTCCGGGCTGTCCTGGTCTTCAAGCCAGCGGTAGGAATCAACAATTTCCACGCCCTGAACGGTTTCTTTTACGTCTTTGACCTCTGTTTTGGGCGGGCCGGTAACAGAAATTTCATGGGAAACCTGCGCTCCCATGAGTGCCAGCAGGGAAACTATCACGAGCAGAAAGCTAAGATGGCGCGCACGCATTTTGATGGGTCCTCCGGGTAAACAAAATCTTTCGCTGATCCGATGGGGGTGGGAACGGAGCTATCCCCGGTAGTCTAGTGCGCGCGTGTACTCCGGTCAATCGTGATTAAAATGGATGTAGGACATTTATTAACTGGTAACGGGGATTTTTATAACTAGACAGCAATAGCCGTGTGCCGCCACAATCAGTAACGCTCGAGCCCACATATCCGCCAACTTTGTCCCTGTAGAAAGGACCACCCCTTATGAAACGTGTTTTCAAGGCTTTTGTGTGCCTGGTGCTGATGGCATCAGCGCTGGGTGCGAAAAATCCGGTCGCGCAAGATCCGGCACAAAATAAAGATAAAGACAAGAAGGTTTCCACCAGCGGCCTGCCGCCTCTGGTCGACCGCGAAATATTTTTCGGCAATCCGGAAATCGTCGGTGCGCAGATTTCTCCGAATGGAAAATACCTTTCTTTCCTGAAGCCCTGGAAAGATACCCGCAACGTTTATGTAAAAGGCGTGGATGAGCCTTTTACAGCCGCGCGTCTCCTGACCACCGAAGCAAAGCGTCCCGTGGCCGGGTATTTCTGGACTCGTGACAGCAAGTACATCCTGTACGTGAAAGACAAAGATGGCGACGAAAATTTCAACGTGTACGCAGTCGATCCTTCAGCCAAGCCTGAGGCCGGGGCGGAAGCTCCAGCATCCCGCGATCTTACCGGCGTAAAAGGCGTCCGTGTCCAGATTTACAGTCTGCCCAAGAATGATCCTGACGTTGCCTACATTGGCGCGACAAGGCATATCACGATCTCTATAAGCTCAAGATCTCAACCGGCGAGAAAACGCTGGTCCGCCAGAACACAGAGAAGATCTCAGCGTGGATCTTCGATAACAAAGGCCAACTAAGGTTGGCAACCCGCTCGGCTGACAATGGTGACAATGAAACGCTGCGCGTAGATGCCGATAAGTTCACCACCATCTATTTCTGTAGCGTCTTTGAATCCTGCGGTCCGGTACGTTTTCACAAGGACGGCAAACTGGTCTACTTTGAAACCAACAAAGGCGATGACGTAAATCTCTCCGCCTTGACGCTGCTGGATCCCGCCACGGGCAAGACGCAGTTGGTGGAATCTGACCCGCTGCACAAGGTCGATTTCGGCAATGCCGCCTTTTCTGAGGCCACGGATGAACTCGTCCTGACCACCTACAACGAAGCGAAAATCCGGCGTTACTTCAAAGACAAAGGCTACGAGGCAGACTACAAGTTGTTGCAGAGCAAGCTGCCCGACATGGACGTCACAATCCCATCGTCGACACTGGACGATCAAATCTGGCTCGTTTCCGCTCATAGTGACATTGAGCCCGGCGTCAACTACTTGTTTGATCGTAAGACCAAAAAGCTGACAAAGCAGTTCCGCATATGGGAAAAACTGCCGCGTGAAGCGTTGGCGGAGAAAAAGCCGGTCACATTCAAATCATCAGACGGTCTGGAAATCCCCGCATACCTTACACTTCCCAAAGGCGTCCCGGCGAAAGCTCTGCCGCTCATCATGCTGCCGCACGGTGGCCCGTGGGCGCGTGACAACTGGGGATATGATGGCTTCTCACAGTTCCTGGCCAACCGCGGCTATGCTGTCCTTCAACCCAATTTCCGCGGCTCCACCGGGTACGGCAAGAAGTTCCTGAATGCAGGAAACCTGCAATGGGGACGCACCATGCAGGACGACATTACCTGGGGCGTTAAGTATCTGGTCGCCGAAGGCATGGTCGATCCCAAACGCGTGGGCATTCTGGGTGGCTCCTACGGAGGCTATGCGACGCTGGCCGGAGTCGCATTCACGCCGGATGTTTACGCCGCTGCCGTCGATATCGTTGGCCCGTCCAACTTGATCACCCTGCTCGAATCCATTCCGCCTTACTGGGAGCCGATCCGCAAAACCTTTTACATGCGCATGGGTAATCCAAACACGCCGGAAGGCAAGGCCTTGCTGAATGAGCGTTCTCCACTTTATTCGGCGGACAAGATCAAAACACCGCTGCTCGTAGTCCAGGGCGCCAACGATCCTCGCGTGAATAAGCGCGAAGCTGACCAGATCGTGATTGCGCTTCGTGATCGCGGCTTCCCGGTCGAATACCTGCTTGCGCCCGATGAAGGTCACGGCTTTGCCCGTCCTGTAAACAACATGGCCCTGTTCATGGCTTCAGAAAAGTTCCTGGCCAAGTACCTGGGCGCACGCTTTCAGGATGGCGGTTCTCCGGAATCAGTGGCCCGCCTGAAAGAAATCACCGTGGATCCCAAGACCGTGGTCCTGGCCAAGAAAGCCGATTCCAACACTATCGGTGTACCTAAGCCTGCCATGGACCTGAAGTCCGGCACATACAAATACAAATCAACCCTGGCCATGGGCGGCCAGCAAATTCCGCTCACCTCCTCCACCGCCATTCAGGAAGAAAATGGCGCCTGGACTGCCACGGAAACTCTGGAGACTCCGATGGGCCAGGCCGTGAGCACGTCGTCCATGGAAAAAGGTACGCTCATTGTGCGGAAATATACGGCGAAGCAAGGCCCGGTGAATATGAATGTTGATTTCGCCGGCAACAAGGCCACCGGTACTATGAACACCAATGGCCAGGACAAGCCGATTGCGGCCGATCTTGGCGGGCCGGTATTTTCCAACGGTCCAGGCGCCAACTTTGCTCTTGGCTGCCTGCCTCTTGCTGAGGGCTACACCACCAGCTACCGCAACTTTGATGTCCAGAAGCAGAAAGAGAAGCTCATCGCTCTCAAAGTTGTGGGCGTGGAAAATGTAACGGTCCCTGCCGGTACGTTTGACGCCTTCAAGGTGGAACTCACGTCGGCGGACGGCGGCTCAGACAAAGCAACGGTCTGGATTGCCAAAGATACCCGGCGTCCTCTCAAGATGTCAGCCGTTCTGGGATCGATGAACGGAGCGACGTTGACCTCTGAACTGGAACAATAGACAAAAGAGAAAAGAGAAATTCACACCAAGCCCACCCTGCTATGCTCGACCTGGGTGGGCTTTTTCTTTTTTATAAGCTGGCTCATCCACAATGGAAGCGGCTCACGCGTGATCTCCAAAATCGTCTCCGTCTTTCTTGGCATGCTTCTCTGCTGGCTGCTGAATGTTGTGCAGCTTGGCATCGCTTTCGTTCTGCTCTCCAGCAGCGAGAAGCTATTGCCTGCCGTTTACACATTGTCGGTCGCGCTCGGGCTGGTGCAGATCGGCTATGTGGTTCCTCTCTGGAGATATTTGCGTCGCAAAAACAGGCGCGACGTGGCTATTGGTTTGATGGGCGCGGCGGTTATCACTCTGTGTATTAACTTTGTAGTGGACTACCATCTTTTTGGGGCGGGAATGTTTCATCCGTGAGTAAGACTGGTAAAGGGGCGCGGAATGAAGACCCTGAGCGCAAACTGAAAGCTAACTCCGCACCTTCACTGAGATTTAGGCAAGCAGTGACACAGACGAGGAGAGCGAATTTAACGCTGGTTTTACCCGGGACACGGTTTGATAAGCGATTGTTTTCAGGCAATTAGGCTTTAATTCGCCCTCTAACTGGACCATAGAGCGGATTTCATAGACTCAGAAATTTACCTTATACTGTAAAGCTTTCATGTCCACGCCCACAACCACCACCCCAACCCGCCCCAGCTTTTTCCGCAGGCTTCTTCCCACGCTGAAACGTGGTGAGATGTGGCGTTACTTCGGACCGGCATTTGTTGCCAGCGTCGCTTACATTGATCCTGGCAACTTCGCCAGCAATTTTGAAGGCGGCGCAAGATTCGGTTACACGCTGCTGTGGGTGCTGCTGTGGTCAAACGCCATGGCGATCCTGATCCAGTATCTTTCCGCCAAGCTGGGAATCGCCACCGGCAAAACGCTGCCGCAGAACTGCCGAGCACACTTTTCTCCCAGGATTAATTTCGGCCTGTGGGTTGCCGCAGAGCTGGCTGCCCTGGCCACTGACTTGGCGGAATTTCTCGGTGCCGCACTCGGCTTTTACCTCCTCCTCGGCATACCGCTTTTCATCGCTGCCCTCATCACTGCCGTGGTCGTTTTCCTCATGCTCGCAGTTGAGCTCTACGGTTTCCGCCGGCTGGAACAACTGATTATGGTTTTCGTTTTCGCCATCGCCGGCTGTTACGCGTTTGAGATGTTCATGGTGCATCCGGACTGGGGCGCCGTTGCTCATGGCGTGCTGGTTCCCAAAATCAACTCGCAGAGCATCTACGTCGCCGTGAGCATGCTGGGAGCAACCGTAATGCCGCACGTGATCTACCTGCACTCGGCTCTGGTGCAGCATCGTGTGCGTGAAGATGAGCAGGAAGACCCAGCCAGCCGAATTCTTTTCACCATGAAGCACCTCCGGTATGAGTTATGGGACGTGCTGGCAGCCATGAACGGGGCCTGGCTCATCAACTCTGCCATGATCGTGATGGCGGCTGCGGTGTTCTATAAGAGTGGCATCAATTTCTCCTTTGATGAAGCTCACCTTACGCTCAAGCCGATTCTGCCCAGCGTTTCAGCCACTGCGTTCGCGCTGGCGCTGCTGTTTTCCGGGCTTTCGTCTTCCACGGTCGGCACCATGGCAGGCCAGGTCATCATTGAAGGTTTTCTGGATATCAAGTTCAGCGTGTTTTTGCGCCGCTTGCTCACGATTATTCCTTCTCTGGTTGTGATCGCGCTCAAACTCGATCCTCTCAAGATTTTGGTACTATCACAGGTTGCCCTGAGTTTTGCCATTCCGTTCGCTCTGGTGCCTCTGGTATTGCTCACTCGCTCCCGATCAGTCATGGCTGATATGGCCAACGAGCGGCGCACCAACGTGATGGCCTATCTGGTGACCCTGGTGATTATCGGCCTGAACGTTCTGCTGCTGTTCAGAATTCTGGGCGGCGAATTTTAGGCAGCCGGCGATTTGCAAGGATCTTCTCAGGGTTGCGCTGAATATAAAAACCGGCGAATCTAAAAACCAGCGAATCTAAAGGAAGTAGGTGCATTCATATGAACTCATTCAATAGCCGGTCAAAACTGCGCGTTGGCGCAAAAGAATATGAGATCTTCCGCCTGGATGCCATGACAAAGCATGGATGCGAGCCGGCGCGTCTTCCTTATTCGCTGAGAATTCTGCTGGAAAATCTTTTGCGCACCGAAAATGGGCGGAGCGTTGCCGCCGACGATATCAAGTATCTGGCCGAATGGAAACCGGCCGCGATCCCCGACAAAGAAATTGCCTTCACGCCGGCGCGCGTTCTGATGCAGGACTTCACCGGCGTGCCCGCTGTGGTTGATCTTGCCGCCATGCGTGATGCCATGAAGACCATGGGCGGCGATGCCAACCTGATCAATCCACTTCAGCCCGCTGAGCTGGTCATTGATCACTCCGTACAGGTGGATGAATTTGCTACCAGGAACGCCTTCGCTGTAAACGCAAAGCTGGAGTTCGACCGCAACCAGGAGCGCTATGCCTTTTTGCGCTGGGGACAATCGGCATTCCGTAATTTCAGGACTGTGCCGCCGGATATGGGAATTGTCCATCAGGTGAACCTGGAATATCTGGCACGCGTCGTTTTCACCGACGAGAAGAATGGAGTCACACATGCCTATCCTGACACTGTTGTCGGCACCGACTCACATACCACCATGATCAACGGGCTAGGCGTTCTGGGTTGGGGCGTGGGCGGCATTGAAGCCGAGGCCGCAATGCTGGGCCAGCCAGTCTCGATGTTGTTGCCTCAAGTTGTGGGCTTTAAACTCACCGGCTCGCTCAAGGAAGGCACCACGGCCACCGACCTGGTTCTTACGGTGACAGAGATTCTGCGCAAGGTCGGCGTCGTGGGCAAATTTGTCGAATTCTTTGGTACCGGGCTGGACCAACTGGCGTTGGCGGACCGTGCCACCATCGCCAATATGGCTCCTGAATATGGCGCCACCTGCGGCATCTTTCCCGTGGACAGCATTACGCTGGACTATCTGCGCACGACCGGGCGCAGCAAGGAACTGGTTGCACTCGTCGAGGCATACTGCAAAGAGCAGGGGCTGTTCAGAACGTCAGCCACAGCGGACGCCGAATACACGCAAGTGGTTGATCTCGATCTCAGCACGGTGGAGCCGAGCGTTGCCGGACCCAAGCGTCCGCAGGACCGTTCACCGCTGTCCAAGGCGAAAGAATCGTTTGCGAAGGCTCTGCCAACTCTGATCGGCCCGCGCGCACAGAAAGATGGTGACAAAGCCGCTCCCAAGCAGGTTTCGCGATTCGAAGGTGAAGGTGGAACCACGGCCGTAGCCCTGGAAGATCCAAATGCTCCCGCCGCCACCAAGCATGTCTCGGAAAACATTTTTGAGCAGATGCATGACGGCTCCATTGTGATCGCGGCCATCACCAGTTGCACCAACACGTCAAATCCTTCCGTGATGATGGCTGCCGGCCTCCTGGCGAAGAAGGCCATGGAGAAAGGATTGACGCGCAAGCCCTGGGTCAAGACTTCATTGGCTCCCGGATCGCGCGTGGTCACCGAGTACTATCGCAAAGCCGGTCTGATTCCTGCACTGGAGTCCGTTGGGTTTCACATCATTGGGTATGGTTGTACCACGTGCATCGGCAATTCTGGCCCGCTGCCACATGACGTTTCCTATGCCATCAATGAAAAAGAACTGGTAGCAGTCTCGGTGCTCTCCGGCAATCGCAACTTTGAGGGGCGCATCAACTCAGAAGTGCGGGCGAACTACCTGATGTCACCGCCATTGGTCGTTGCGTACGCGCTAGCGGGCCGCATGGACATTGACATCACCACCGATCCGCTGGGCACCGGCAAAGACGGAAAGCCGGTGTATCTGCGGGACGTTTGGCCCACCCAGAAAGAAGTACAAGACACTGTGTCCAAGGCCATCGATTCCGGCATGTTCAAGGACAATTACGCCACCATCTTTGATGGTGACGACGAGTGGAAGAAGCTTCCCGTGCCGAAGGGAAACACCTACAGCTGGGACGCCAAATCAACGTACATCAAGCGCGCTCCTTACTTTGACGATATGCCGTCCAAACCTGCCCCGGTCAAGGACATTACCGGCGCACGCGTGCTCGCCCTGCTCGGAAACAGCGTTACTACTGACCATATTTCGCCGGCGGGTTCCATCAAGGCAAACGGCCCGGCAGGCAAGTATCTTCAGGAGCGCGGCGTGAGTCCGGCTGACTTTAACTCCTATGGATCGCGCCGCGGAAACCATGAAGTGATGGTACGCGGAACTTTCGCCAACATTCGGCTGCGCAATCGTCTGGTGCCAGAATCAGAAGGCGGAATTACCAGACACTTCCCCAGCGGCGAAGTCATGTCAATCTTTGACGCTTCGGAAAAATATATGGCTGAGGGCGTTCCACTGGTCGTGTTGGCAGGCAAGGAGTACGGCTCCGGATCATCGCGTGACTGGGCAGCCAAGGGCCCGCTGCTTCTGGGTGTACGGGCGGTGATCGCTGAAAGCTATGAGCGCATCCATCGTTCTAACCTGGTCGGAATGGGCATTCTTCCCCTCCAGTTCCTGCCCGAGGAAGACACAGATACCCTCGGCCTGAATGGCGATGAGGTTTATCACATTATTGGCCTGCCGGAGATGTTGAAGACCAAGTTCGCGTCGGGCAAACAGATTCAGGTGCGCGCGATCTGTCCCGATGGCACCGTAACAGAGTTCCACGCCCAGGTAAGAATCGATACACCGCAGGAAATCCTCTATTACGAGCACGGCGGAATCCTCCAGTATGTTTTGCGACAACTGTTGGCCACTAAGCCGCAACCGGAACCGGCGAAAGTAGGATAGAAATCGGAAACAAAGAGCGCATCCGCCAGCCCGGGAGGTCACGGCTTGCATCCAACCTGGAATCTGAGTTGCTGGATTTCTATTTTTGTTACGGAATAAAAGTTGGCCCAAAGCTGTTTCATAAAACAGGTAAAATACCCCAAACATAGGTGCAAAGTAGCGGCCTTTGAGTTGCGGTAAGAAAGACCAGATTGCTACCTTTGAGGTGACGATTGGCAACGATTCGCTGTGACCAGCATGGAGTCAGCCACGAGGCGTTCGTCTGCAAGCACCTGGTTTACGGAAAATATCTGGGCTTTTTCTGTGACCTGGATGACCACGGAAATCCCTTTCCTGACGCATGGTGCAACGGCTGTGAGCTGGTACGCATAGAGCACAACGGCTGGTGTGACGCCACCGAAGAGATCATAGAGATCGCCCTTGTCTGCGGCGGCTGCTACGAGGAGATCAAAGAACGTAACCTTTTGGGCAGTGAATCCAGCTCAGCCCTGCAGTAACTTACAAAGCTTGCAGTTTCCCGGTTCCTGAATACCTGCTGATTTTTGCCCGCCAGCCCCCTTTTCAAACCTGAATTCCAGCGTAATAATTGTGTGTTTCATCGGTTCTTATCATGTCCACCTGGAGCCCGCGACCCCTCTTGATCAAAAGCAAAACCGAATAGTAGAAAAAACTCTTCGGATCAATTCGCCTGCATTCCGGCCTGGGCTTGCCATTGAGGAGGCACTTTGAAGGTTTACGAAGGCAAAGACATCCGCAATCTCGTCGTGATCGGCCATTCCCACTCAGGAAAGACATCCCTGGTTTCTGCCATGTTGTACACCGGCGGAGCTACGCCCAAGCTGGGACGCGTTGATGACGGTTCCACCATTACCGATCACGACGAAGAAGAGATTGCCCGCCAGATGACGGTCTCCACCGCCATCGCTCCTCTGGAATGGCATGACACCAAGATCAATCTGCTGGACACGCCGGGCTTCACGCTGTTCGCCCACGAAGCCAAGATCGCCATGTCTGCTTCAGAAGCCGCGCTGGTGGTTGTGGACGGCGTTTCCGGCGTGGAAGTGGTGACGGAAAAGGTCTGGCAATACGCAGAGGAGATCAACCTTCCGAGGGTGATCGTGGTCAGCCGCATGGACCGCGAGCGCGCCAACTATGAAACAGCTCTGGAAAGCCTGGTGAACGCCTTTGGCCGCCTGGTTGTGCCGGTACAACTACCCATCGGCAACGAGAAGAGCCTGAAAGGCGTCATTGATCTTGTGACCATGAAGGCTTACACCTATGAGCTTGGCGGAAACGGCAAGGGCAAAGAAGGTCCGATCCCACAGGAACTGCAAGCGGCCGCCCAGGAAGCACACGAGAGACTGGTGGAGGTCATTGCGGAGGGCAAAGATGAATTGATGGCGGAGTTCTTCGACAAAGGCACCATTCCCGAAGAAGACCTTATTCCGGCATTGCATGATGCCATCAAGGAAGACAGGATTTTCCCGGTGCTGTTTGCCTCTGGATTGGGGAACATCGGCACCGATCACCTGATGGACTTCGTGGTCGATTACTTCCCCACGGCGGCCGAGCATGCCACCGTATCCGAAGCGCCTGACTCGAACGGAAATGGGAATGGCCATCACGCAGAACGCCACGTCAGCGATTCCGAGCCGGCTTCACTCTACGTCTTCAAGACCGCCAATGATCCCTTTGCCGGACGCATTACCTTCTTCAAGGTATTTTCCGGTGTGGTCAAGAATGACGCAGCGATGCAAAACTTTGTCCGCGGCACATCAGAAAAGCTGGCCCACCTCTCGGTGCCGCAGGGCAAGAATCTGATTCCTGTTCCCGAACTTCATGCCGGCGACATAGGCGCCGTGGCCAAGTTGAAAGATACCGTCACCGGAGACACGCTGGGTGATAAAGCCAATCCGATCAAGTTCGCCGGAGTCGTACTGCCAGAGCCGGCCATCACCTTTGCCATTGAACCCAAGAGCCGCAACGACGAAGACAAGCTCTCCAACGGCCTCCATAAGCTGATGGAAGAGGATCCCATGGTGCGGTTCTTCCGTGATGAACAGACCAAGGAATTTCTGATCGCCGGGACCGGCCAGCAGCATATTGAAGTGATCGTCTCCAAGCTGAAGAAGCGTTATCACACGGAAGTTCTGCTCAAGGCTCCAAAAGTCCCGTATCGTGAGACGATACGTGGTCGCGCCGACGTGCAGGGCCGCCACAAAAAGCAAAGCGGCGGTCACGGCCAGTATGGCGACTGTAAGATCAAGATGGAACCACTGGAGCGCGGCAAGAATTTTGAATTCGTGAATGACATCTTTGGCGGCGCCATCCCCAAGAACTACATTCCGGCAGTCGAAAAGGGAATTGTCGAGGCTGCGGCCCGTGGCTTCCTGGCGGGGTTCCCGGTTGTCGATTTCCGCGTGATCCTTTATGACGGCAGCTATCATGACGTGGATTCCAACGAACTGTCATTCAAGACTGCCGGCCGCATCGCCTTCAGAAAAGCCATGGAACAGGCCAAGCCGACTCTTCTGGAGCCGATCATGAACGTGCAGATCACCATTCCCGATGAATTTGCCGGCAGCATTATGGGCGATCTGAATTCGCGTCGCGGACGCATTCAAGGCATGGAGAACAAAGGTGGAAAGACCATTGTGAACGCCGAAGTCCCTATGTCAGAGATGTTGAGCTACGGGCCTGAGCTGACTTCCATGACGCAGGGCCGCGGCAGCTTCCACATGGAAATGGCGCATTACGACTTTGTTCCCGCCGTCCAGCAGGAAAAGATTATCGCCAACTTCAAAGCCGAGCGCGGAGAGCTGGTGGAAGTGGAAGAATAGGATTTTGGTATTTGGTTGTTGGTATTTGGTTTTTATCCCGAGCGGAGCGAGGGAACCCTATTGCCACAAATAATTCAGGGGGCAAACCCCCCGCACTTGAATCGTTGCGGCGCGGCTGAAGGGGCTCCGTGAGAACAAGTTGAGTCGTTCTGACATCCTCGCAGTCGGGACAAAGTGTCATGGCGCAATGATTGCAAAATCAGTAAATACATAGATCCTTCGACTGCGCCGTCGCATACGCTCCGGCTGCGCTCAGGATGACAAGGGGCGGAAGGAATTTAAGACTCTAAGGTCCTTTGTGCTCGTCATTTTCTAAGAAGGTAGGGATCCCTCGCTGCGCTCGGGATTGAAAACAAAAAGCTCTGCTCGGGAGTAAACCAAAGAAGTTCCCTCGCTTCGCTCGGGATTTAACGAGCCGTCACCAGTTCCGTCTTCTTCTTCCGCTGCATCTCATCGGCTGCCAGGTTCGGTTCAAAGCAGCGACGGCAACGGGCTTCATACATTCCCGTTGCGCCCACTACGATCAGATCGTCGCTGGCGATGAGCCGCTGTGTGTGCTTGGCCGGATTGCCGCACTGCATGCAGATGGCGAGCGTCTTGGTGATCTCGTCGGCTACCGCGAGAAGTTCCGGCATGGGATGGAATGGCCGTCCTAGATAATCGGTATCGAGCCCGGCAATCAGTACGCGCTTGCCCATGTCCGCCAGACGCACCACGAAGTCAATCATCGCTTCGCCCAGGAACTGCGCTTCATCAATGCCGATCACTTCCGTGCGCACGTCGAGTTTGGCCTGGACCTCTGCGGCGTTGCTTACGCCGATGGAGGGTATGCGCATGTCATTGTGGGAAACAATGTGGTCACTGGAGTAGCGCTCGTCAATGGCGGGCTTGAAAATCTGCACGCGCTGGCGGGCAATCTCCGCACGGCGCAGGCGGCGGATCAGCTCTTCACTCTTCCCGCTGAACATGGGACCACAGATGACTTCGATCCAGCCCAGACTTCCTCGCATAGCATTCATTTAGAAAGCTCCTAGCTCCTAGCCACTGGCTTCTAGCTCAACACCAAATCACAATCACGCATCCAAAATCAAGCACCCCAAGCGGCCAGCTTGCTGTTCATAAACTCGTTGAATTCTTCAAAGCTCGAAAACACTTCTGTCGCGCAGCCCAGGAGCCATCCGCTGATCTGCTCTACGGGCACATCGCAAATCATATAAACCGGCATGCCCAGCCGGTGCGCGAAGGTCAGCTCGCCCTG
>WNFD01000450.1_pt3 | contig 40739 bp, 13 predicted proteins | sample 5400491 | NCBI WGS metagenome assembly WNFD01 (sample SAMN13153343, study PRJNA577476) | soil metagenome | isolation source: 120 cm saprolite under Douglas fir tree site 2 hole 2 replicate 2 | place: USA:California | collected 2015-04-18
CGAAGTCCTGAAGTTGATCACCGGGTTTGCAGGCGAGGTGGGCGGATCTCGGGAATGGCATTACGACCCTGTCGTCAACGAATTTCGTCCCGTGGGCTTGGCAGCAGGTGGATGCAGTGAGTGCTCCTGGTACGCGATGCGGGGCGATGACGCTTAGAGGCTCCCCGCAAGTTTGGTGACCCGCGTCCCTCACAGCGCAATGCGCCCACGGTCGCCGACCACTTGTGCTCCTGAGCTCGATCTACACCTACATCCGCGATGACGTCTTCGGCCACCTTAAAGGCTACCTACCTTAGGCGTGGCCTTGTCTCGCAAGGTGGTTGGATACTTTTTCTTGGCTGGTGATCTAAACACCTCAAGTCCCAATTGGACCGCGTGCTTCACGGTCGTCGCCGGATTCGGTGCGAACACAACCTGCTTCCATTGGTCGAGGCGATCGGGAAGGGTGAGGATCCTGAACCCGCGCCCTCGCTCCAATCTCTCAACGGCGGTGCCGTCTTGCATCGTCCACCGAATGAAGGCCACCCCAATCACAGCGGGCGCTGTGGCAATTTGTTGTCGGACAGCTACTGACAATTGCTCCAAGGACACACTCCGAAACAGAAGCGAAGGTGCCTCGGCGACTATCAAGCCAGCGTGATCGACCGGAAGCTGGCCCAGTTTCGCGCGTATTACTCGCACTAGGCGTCTCAAAGGGTTGTCAATGACGCCGCCAACAAAGCCGTCCTGGTGACCCTTCATGAGCATTGCCTGCTTAGCCTCGTCGTCTCCGAAGGGCGTCGCCCACAGTTCTAGAATTCCAGGTATCAGCAATTCATTGGACACCTTGGCTGTCAGGCACTTCTCCCAGAACGCGCCAGCAACCGCCAGGAGCTCATTCTCCAAGGCAGGTCCCGGATCGACAAGCAGCCTGCCGCCGGCGTTCAGACCCCCCAAGTGAAGTTCGAGAAATGGAAACAGCCTTTCTTGGAACGACACGTCCCTCCGAGCCTCAAGTGAGAAGTCGTCAACCCCGACCGCTTCAACGTAAAGGGGCCGCTCTTCTCGACGTCGCATGACGGAAATCACCAAGTCCGCCAACCTGCCGGTTTGGGTCGGTGGCTCGAGTCGTACATCCCAGCCCCGTTTCAAGGCCGGATAAGCTAACTCGACTTCGAGCAAAGCCCCGCCCGCTTGTTGGCCATGCCGGAGCCGTTGCAGAAGTCGTTTCCAGCCCTGGAGGCTCGAAAGCAGTTCAACAGCCTCGCCGAGCTGCGCCAAGTGAGCGACCGTCCAAGGTGCGGCGTTTGTGAAGTACTCGATGAGCGGATGCCCATTAGCGATTTCGCTTAGGGGCCAATCCTCGCCGAGTTCACGTCTCAGTCGCTCAATGCCAAGGACGGCTTGTGCCCGCAATTCCGGATCAAGCCCTGCCTGGGCAGCTATCCGTTCGGACAACGGGCGCCAAGCGAAAGTATCGGAGAGGTCGTGTAGTTCCGTGAAGTCGAAGACAGTCTACCTAACTGTGAAGACCAAGAACATCTAGTCAATCAAGCGCGCGTCCAATTAGCCCCTCGGTCGTAGTCGCTCTTTGGCTTCGCGCAGAGCCCTAGTTTCGTGGGTGGCCGTCTCGGAAACGCTTGCCACATTTGCTCGCGACAAGAGACGATTAGCAATAGCGGTTCGTTGTGGCTGTAACTGCGGCATTGTGAACGTCTATGCGGTTTCCCGCCCAATCACCTCGAGAGGAAGGCCAACCATTTGAGGCACACTGGACGTCCCGCGAACGAGGCGATTTGTCAACAAGTTCATGGCGATCTGTCCTGAGTCGAAAAGTGGCTGACGGATGGTCGTGAGTCCAAGGTAGCTGGCGAACTCACGGTCATCAAACCCCATCACAGCGAGTTGCGACGGCACATGCAGCTGGCGATCGCGCGTGGCTTGAAGAACGCCAGCAGCCAGCACGTCACTATGCGCGAATATCGCCGTCGGCGGATCGCGCATGTCGAGAAGTTTGAGCGCGGCCTGCCGGCCAGCTTCCACACTGTTGAACGCATCCAGGACTCGTTCGTCCGAAAGCTCGATGTTGGCCGCAGCCAGTTCGCTTCGGAAGCCACGCAGCCGCAGATCCTTTTGCGTGAGGACGCGTTTGGGTGCCGACCTCGTTTCTAACCACCCTTCACCGAGGAATGCGAACCGCGTGTGTCCGCCGCGTAACAGATACTGGGCGGCCAGCCGACCACCCGCTTCATCGTCGATGACCACAGATGAGAATTCGGGGCGTGCGAACTCAACCAAGACAGTCGGCAGCCCATCCTGCAGGAGTCGTTTGGCGAGGACGTCGCTCATCGGGATTGCCATGAGAATCAGCCCATCGAGCCTTTGCGAGAGCGAGAGGCTATCCGCAAGGTGATGGCGGAGTGCATACGATTCGTGGTCGTACAGAACGATCTCGTAACGCTCCTTTTCCGCGGCCGCCATAACGCCTCGCAGCCTTTCCATGAAAGAGCCATAGGTAACGAACGGGGCAACGACGCCGATTCGTCGGGTCGACTTGCGGGCCAAGATGGTCGCTTCAGCCTTCGGTCTGTAGCCAAGCTCCTGGACCGACTGATAGATCTTGTCCAGAGTCTCCGGCCGTACCCGGTCCGGTGAATTCAGGGCGAGCGAGACGGTCGAGATGCTGACGCCAGCCCGCTGCGCGACGTCGTAAATCGTGCTCTGGGCTCCACCAGACCGGCGATGCCGTTCTTCTTCATTTCGACGGACCTTCATCGAAGCACTTCGACAATACTCGACCTCGCTGGGTCCTGGGATGCCGGACTGCCTAAGCCGGCCCTTGACAAGGGTTAATCGAAGTGCTTCGATAGAAGCACGCAGGGCCCGTGCGGGGCGCCCAGCCACCGCCTGTCAAGAAGGAGAAATCGGATGGGAGCACAGTGGTGCGCAAATAAGGTACAGATGCCTCGGGGGCCTCGACTTCCATGAAGCTTGGGATTGCATTCCTGCCGATGGTGGTCGCAATCGTCGTTGCATTTTCTCCCGCCTGCGGCGGTGGTGGGTCAACCTCCAAGGTCGGCTCGACGCTGACCATCGCTGAGCCGTTGTCGCCGCCGAGCCTCGATCCTGCGACTGGAGCCAACGAAAACAGCGACTACTTCAATCTGGCGTATGACTCACTGATCATTCTCCAGCCCGACGGCACCTTCAAGCCAGGCCTCGCGTTGAAGTGGAGCTACGCAACAGGCAACAAGAGCTTCTCGATCACTCTGCGGCCAGGTGTGAAGTTCAGCGATGGAGATGTCCTCGACGCGGCCGCGGTAAAGGGGTGGATACAGCATGCACTGGCACTGCCTGGCGGTCGGGCCTCCACATACTTCAGCTCACTCACATCAATCGACGTAGCGGGGCCGCTCGCTCTGACCCTCAACTTCTCCTCTCCGACGCCATTGCTCGAGCTTGCGTTCAGCCAACTGCTTGAGATGGGGATGATCGGTGGTCCGAAAGCGGTCGCCGCAAACAGTCTGGCTACTGATACCGATGGCGCAGGCCCGTATATGCTCGACAAGGCGAGCTCCGTGCCCGGCGATCACTACACGTATGTTCCCAACCCGAACTACTGGAACAAGGGCAGCGTCTACTGGAAGAAGGTTGTTCTCAAGACAATTACAAATCCGAACACTGCGCTGGACGCTCTTCGCACGGGGCAGGTTCAGCTGGCGGTTGGCCAACCGGTCACCAGTGTTGATTCAGCCAAGTCTGCGGGCCTGAAGTACGTCGCTCCCCTGACCCTCTTGATGGGCCTCTCCCTCAACGACAGGGGCGGAACACTCGCCAAGCCACTAGGCGACGTTCGAGTTAGACAGGCGATCAATTACGCGATTGACCGCAACGCCGTTGCGAAGGTGATCGGTGCGGGTTACGGGCGGCCGACCGCGCAAATGGCGATACACGGGGACGACAGCTATGACCCAGCACTCGACAATCGATATCCTTATAACGTCGCGAAGGCAAAGGAGCTCTTAGCGGCAGCTGGTTATCCGAACGGCTTTTCACTGGCGATCGATGGCGCCAACGTCGTCGGAGAAGACACCCTTGGTCAAGCTCTTGCTGGGCAACTCGCAAACGTTGGCATCAAAGTTCAGCTCGACGTGAAGAATGACGTCGGCGCCTATTTCCAGAGCTTTGGAAAGTATCCGGTTGCCACACTCGCGTTCGGCCGCCTGCCGGCAGCGATCGACTATCAAATCCTCTATGGCCCCAACGCTTCGCTATTCAATCCGTTCAAGAGCACGAATGCCGACCTGTCGCGCCTTTATGCCCAGTTGCTCGCCGCGCCGTCGGATCAGGCGCCATCCATTGCGCGGCAGATGCAGCAGATCGTCGTTGAGGAAGCCTGGTTCGCGCCAGTTGTTGCCTCGCCGCTGGTTGATCTCTACCGTAGCGAGATCGCCGGCGTGACATCAACTGACTTCCGCGTTCAGGAGTACACGACCGAGATCCGTCCGGCCGGTTAATGTTCGTGCCGGAGTCGCCAGCCTTGCTGAGGATCGTCGGCAATCGCCTACTGCTTTCCGTGCCCTTGCTGCTGATCGTGTCTGCGTTGACGTTCCTGCTCGAGGCACTCATTCCTGGCGATATTGCGCGGACGATCGTCGGGCCGCAAGCAACGCCAGAGCAGTATCTCCAGCTCAAACATTCCCTCGGACTCGACCAACCGCTGTTCACCCGATACCAGCAATGGCTCGAGAACGTCGTCCACGGTGACTTTGGCACTTCGCTGTTCAACCACGAGCCGGTGACGACGCTGTTGAACGGCCGTCTGTCGGTCACGCTGTCGCTGGTAGTTGGTTCAACTCTGCTGGCGGCCATCGTCGGTGTGCTGCTGGGCATCGCAGGAGCTCTTCGTGCCGATATCGCCGGAACCGCAGTCGACGCTCTTTCAATGGTCGGCCTGGCAATCCCAAATTTCTTTCTGGGGCTGATTCTGATCGCCCTCTTTGCGGTGGCCATCCCACTCTTCCCGGCGACGGGCTATGTGCCCTTCGACGAATCGCCGCTCGATTGGGCGCGCAGCTTGGTCTTGCCGGTCGTCGCGTTGGCAACGCCCGGCATCGCGGTTGTTGCCAAGCAGACTCGGGATTCGATGCGAGCGGTTTTGGAGAGGCCATTCATTCGAACGCTCAGGGCGGCCGGCCTGCCGCGACGATCCATCATCTTCAAACATGCACTTAGGAGCGCTTCTGCTCCAGTCGTCACCGTCCTGGGCCTCATCTTCGTGGCTTCACTCGGTGGGACAGTGGTCGTGGAGTCAGTATTTGCGATGCCGGGCCTCGGCGGGTTGGCTGTCCAGGCAACTACCCAGCACGACCTTCCGCTCATTCAAGGTGTCGCTGTGTACTTCACGGCGTTGGTCGTTGTCGTGAACCTGCTGATCGACCTCGCCTACGGCTGGCTGGATCCGCGAGTCCGGGTTGAATGAGCGTCCTCACTGACCAGGTCGCGATCGGGCCGCCCTCTCACTCACATGAGTTAGTTCGCCGGCTCATACGGAATCCGGTCGCGATTGCAGCAATCACCTTCCTGGGCATTGTCACCCTGCTCTGCATCGCTGCGCCCATAACGGCGCCATTTGACCCGCTGCATCAGGATCTTGAGCGGGTGCTCAGTGGGCCGACGGATCACAACCTTCTCGGGACGGACACGCTCGGTCGCGACGTGTTGAGCAGGCTCCTATACGGCGGAAGGCGGAGTCTGCTGTCAGTTCTTGAGGGAGTCGTCGTCGTTACTGCGCTTGGGGTCCCGATGGGGTTGGCTGCCGGCTACGCAGGTGGGTGGGTCGACCGCGTGCTGAGCAAGTTCGGCGAGACGATCATGGCATTACCCGCCCTAATCATCGTGCTCGTTGTCCTCGCAGTTCTCCCTCAGAACGAAGACGCGGCCATGATCAGCTTCGGCCTCATCGGTATTCCGGCGATCCTCCGCGTCGTACGCAGCGCGACTTTGCGGGTCCGTGAAGACTTGTATGTCGCTGCGGCGCGTGTGTCCGGCTTGAACCATCTGCAGATAGTGGGGCGGCACATATTCCCTCGTGTCTGGGGGCCGGTCATCGTACAGGCTTCGCTTTTTGCCGCCTATGCGTTGCTGTTTGAGACTGGCATCGCATACCTCGGACTGACGGCTGATCCGTCGACTCCAACGTGGGGAGGCATGGTTGGCGAAGCGTCGACGGCCATCCAGCGCCAGGCGTGGCTGCTGGTTCCCTCGGGCACCCTTATCGCATCGACGATTCTTGCATTCGGCCTGCTTGGAGACGCGCTTCGAGACGCGGTCGTCATGGGTGAGGGTGGGTTGGCGCATGGCGCACCAAGGTCAGTTGTGACTAGGCGAGACCGCGATGCGGACACCGCTGAACCCTTGAATGGTCGATCCGGGCTAGTGCTCCGAGTTCGAAACCTATCGGTATCGACGATGCGCTCGGCGGGGGAGATTCCGATTGTCGACGGTGTGACCTTTGATGTCTATGCGGGCGAGACGCTCGGCATCATCGGCGAGTCCGGATGCGGCAAGAGCGTCACGGCTCTTGCCGTGCTGCGTTTGCTGCCACAGGGACTCCGCGCGATCGGAGGCCAGGTGTACTGGCAGGGTGACGACCTCCTGAGCATTACCGAGCGCTCGTTCGACGGGCTTCGTGGATCCAGCCTTGCCTACGTCTCGCAGGAGCCGCAATCCAGCCTCGATCCAACGTACACGGTGGGCAACCAGCTGGTCGAGCTGATACGCCATCACCAGCGAGTGTCGCGTCGGAAGGCCAGATCTTCGGCAATTGCCCTGCTTCGCCAGGTCGAGCTACAAAACCCCAATCAAGTCGCACACGCATACGCTCACGAACTATCAGGCGGGATGGCACAGCGGGTTGCGATCGCATTCGCTCTGGCGGGTCGACCGAAATTGCTGATCGCGGACGAGCCCACGACCGCGCTCGACGTCACTGTGCAGGCGGAGATTCTCGGCCTCCTTCGCCGCCTCCAACGTGAGACAGGAATGGCGCTGATCCTGATCACGCACAACTGGGGCGTGATTGCCGACATCTGTGATCGAGCGGTCGTGATGTATGCAGGGCAAATCGTCGAGCAATCCGGCATTCAGGAAATGTTCGACAGGCCGCTGCATCCATACACATTGGGGCTGCTCAACTCCCATCCGTCTCTAGCTGAACCTGGCAGTAGGCTTTCGTCGATACCTGGCAACGTCCCGTCGCCCGCGTCCTGGGCGCCCGGGTGTCGGTTCTCTCCGCGCTGTCGATTTGTCGCCGAGGAGTGCGTCAAGACGCCGATTCCGCTGATTGATGTCGGCCCTGGCCACGCATCTCGCTGCGTTCGAGTGGATCAGATATTCGCGAAGGCATCGGCATGATGTCCCCCAAGACCCCGCTGCTGATCGTCGAACGCCTATCTGTTAGGTATCGCCGAGGACGGCGCATCTTCAACGCCCTGGACGATGTGACTTTCGAAATCCAGCCGGGGGAGACAGTTGGCCTCGTCGGCGAATCGGGGTCAGGCAAGTCGACGGCCGCCAAGGCCATCCTTGGATTGGCACCGGTTCATGCTGGCTCCATTCTTCTCGGCGGCAAGGACATCACTCGCCTCTCGTTCAAAGAGCGCCGAGAGACCTATCGCCAAGTGCAAATTGTCTTCCAGGATCCATACAGCTCCCTGAACCCCTCGCGAACGATCGGAGACACGTTATCGGAGCCACTCGAAGCCTTTGGCGAACGCGACCACAGGAGAAGGCGGGATCGCGTTTACAAAGTGCTCGAGCAAGTGCACCTCGCATCGGCAGCAGTTGACCGGTACCCATGGCAGTTCTCGGGTGGCCAGCGCCAGAGGATTGCAATAGCGCGGGCTCTGATGTCTTCGCCTCGATTGGTCATTCTCGACGAGGCGGTCAGCTCCCTTGATCTCTCTATCCAGGCGCAGGTCTTGAACTTGCTTCAGGAGCTTCAGGAGACAGCGGCTCTCAGCTATCTGTTCATCTCGCACGACCTCGGCGTGGTCCGTCATCTGTGCGATCGGGTCGTAGTTCTGTACAGAGGAAGAGTCATGGAGTCTGGTCCGGCTCTGTCCATATCGGGTCAGAATTCTGCTCATCCGTACACCTACGCGTTGAACGAGGCCGTTCCAGTGCCCAATCCGGACGCCCAAAGAGCGCGTCGAGCCGCGGTCGGCGCTCTGCTGACATCTGTGCCAGGCGACACTACGAAGATCCAGGATCAGCAGTGCGTCTTCGCGCCTCGGTGTCCTTGGAACCAACCGCAATGCTGGCGCGAGCGCCCTTTGCTTCGCCCTGCCTATCCAAATGGTGTAGTCGCCTGCCATCGATATCCGGAGTGGCGCAGCGAAATCGCGCGGTCAGAACCTCATGACACTCTTGCCGGCAACGGAACACAGGTGATCCGGAACTAGTGGTTCAAGGAGTTCGTGAATGATCCCTTTGGAGCCCTTTGTTCATCCGCAAGCACGTGCATTCATCGAGTCCATAGCGGATCAGGGACTGATGGCATGGCGTGATATCCACGAGGTCCGTCGGGAGGCGGGGGAGATCATTCGGGCCGCCGCCGGAAAGCCTGAACCGATGGAAACAGTTGATGACATTGTCGCTGGCGGAGTCCGAGCGCGTCTGTACCGTCCGGTCGGCGGAGAGACAAGCGTTTTGCTCTGGCTTCACGGCGGCGCCTTTATGACGGGCGACCTGGATTCGTGCGATGTTGTGGCGCGGGCGTTCGCTAAGGGGGCTCAGGCCGCAGTGCTGTCTGTCGATTACCGCCTCGCTCCAGAGAGTCGGTTCCCGGCCGCAATTGACGACGCGTGGCGTGCAACCGTCTGGGCATCCACGAGATTCGACAAGGTTGCCGTGGGGGGTGATAGCGCAGGCGGTAACCTCGCAGCAGCGGTGGCCCTCCGAGCTCGCGACTTCAATCTTGTGCTCGCAATGCAGGTGCTGGTCTATCCGGTCCTGAGTTCAGATACCACCAATTCCTATTACGAGACATTCCCACAGCGATACGCGAACTTCTGCGGACGGAAGGAGTTTGGCGCGACCTCATTGGCCAACATTCGCAACATGTGGGATACCTACATACCCGATCCGACCCAGCGGCTCTTGCAAGATGCGTCTCCATTGCGCGCCGCCTCGATGGTAGGGCTCGCGCCGGTGCTAATGATCCTTGCGGAGCATGACATTTTGCGTGAAGACGGGGAGGAATACATTCGGAGGCTCGAAACGAGTGGGGTGCCCGTAGAGGTACATCGTTACGAAGGACAGCTTCATGGGTTCATTAGCTTTCCAGGGAAGTTAGACGCCGGTCGTGATGCCGTGGACAAGTCCGCTGCTGGCTTGCGAATCGCATTCAACCCTTGAAATCTTCTGGAGTCATCCCGATGTCGTCTATCCTCGTCCGGCTCGTGTATTGATGTCCCCGAGCTCCTAGCTCCGCCGTAAGCCTTGCTTTCGATAAGCGCTTGATATCAGGAACGCAGGCCTGACAACTGGCAAAGAGTTGGAGCCGTGGACAGCAAACAGAAGGGTCCTAGCCTTTATAGGCGTCTCCACGAGGTTTGATCGCAAGGATCGTTAGAAGGCGCTGCTCGCGGTCGATCTTGAATCGGAGCCGCCAATCCCCGACCCGCAACCGACGCTGATCGCGAAAACCTTGCAGCTGTCGCACATCACCCTCTGGCAAACGATCAATCGCCGCCCGAATCCGTTCTTGATCCGGGTTAGACATGCGGAGCAGGTCGCGTTCGGCGCTTTTCTTGATTTCCTTCCGCCAAGGCGGCGGTTGGCTCAGATGACGGGCCTCCGACTAACCTCGGACCAGTCTGACGACGGCTCCTGTTCAGCCGCTTTGACTGCTGCGTCCTCGTCGTCGCTTGGTACTTCATCGTCCACTGGGGCAGAATCCAATGCCTTCAGCATCGGATCATCTTGCTGTTCAACTAGCCGGCGGCCAATCACCACCGCGGCAACCAAGGCGCCCGCGAGCAGAAGGAACCAAAACCGTTCGCCGACGCCGCGCGCGGTTCGCTGCAGGGAGCTCACGGCTGCCCTGGTTTCGGCCAAGCTAGCGAGGCGCTGGGCGGGAAGAGCCACGGCCTGAGTCTACCGCGCACGTGCTGATTTGCGGCCTAAGACCAACAAGCACAAGAGCTGTCACGGCTGACGACTGATCCGGGCCAAGTTGCTTGCGATAAGGCGAGCTTCCGCCTATCCGGTTAGCTCCGGAACGAGCTCACCCGGTCGCCATTCGCCTTTCCGGAAGGGAGCACTGGTGCGGACGGACGTCGGCATCCGCCGCTCTGCACCCATGCGTCGCATTCCGATGGGTGCCTGGGGGTCGTTTCGAGTTCGGACCAGAGGTTTCAGGCCGGCCGGATGAGCTGCGTCGACTGGATCCAACGTGGGGTGCAACTCGTCAAGGTTTGCGCGAGCGGCCGTTGCCCGGTTACCGGGGCAAAGCGGATAGGCAGAAGGCGGGCTTATCTGCATTAATCCACGACAAGCCGGATGGGGAGTGGCAAGGGCTGTCGATAACTAGCTCCGATCGCCAGCCCGAGATCCTCAGTCACCAACTCGCACGCGCGACGGCTCGGTTTGGATTGCGGGTTTCCAAAAGGTGAACCGAAACGGCGGGCGGCGCGCCATGTCCGCCTGGCCCCCAATAGAGGTCCACCAAAATCAGGGCTCGGCGCATCCTCAGCTAACCAGTCACATCCAGCACCTCGACCACCTTCGTGCGCCCGTGCATGCCCGAACGAAGAATCACTGTAGAAACAGGCACGTCAAGTTGATCGGCAACCGCCTTCAATACGGCTTTGTTTGCGGCACCGGCCACCGGGAGGATCGGTCACCCAGACCTCGAGCAGCTTTCCGTTCCAGCTTGTTTTCGACCGCGAGGCGCGGATGTGCACGCGAACGGTGATGAGCATGCCCTCTCTACCTTATCGATGCGTCCCTGTTCTGCGGCACAACCGATGCTGCCGATAACCCATCGCTATCGCCAGCCGAGGCGGACCCACGGCGAGACAATAGCGCTATGGGCCGTAAGGCTCGGAAGCGAGCCGAAGAGCATGAGGAGCACCGACGTCACGGCGTCGCCGGCGAAGAACCGGAACATGCTCCTGAAGTGCCAACCAAATGCCCACGCTGCGGATCAACCGACCTAGTAATTGGGCGCTATATGGCGGGCATCACGACTGGGATTGACATCATTTGCGGCCACTGCAACTGGCAAGGCATGCTCCAGCCGGGTATTTGGTAGCGGTAGTTTCGATAGGCGACCCGGTCCGTAGTGCCATTCGACCCGGGTGGGGACGACGTGTTCAAATGGTTTGGCGTGACTGCGCAAAGCTCGGACTCCCAAATGCGCGAGAGAGCTATTGAGTTGATTCGCGATGCCTACGAGATCGCCGCCAAGATGAAAAACGTCGACCTTGACGCCATCAACGCGCCCCGACCTGCAAAGCTTCGCTACAGCTCACAGGCTGATCTCGTTAGAGACTTCATTGACTCTGCTGGCGCCATACTGGACTTTGCTGGCAAGCTTGGCTTGGTAAACCAGGATGAGGCGATCGCAATTCTGCGCGAGACCGGATCAGCACACCCGGAACTCGACGATTGGCTGAGGACGTGACGGGGGCTCGGCCTGATTGGTGTGTGCCGAGTTGCGGTCGATAATCGTCTCGTATCGTTAGCGCAGCGTGCCGGCGCCGAGTGAACGCGAGGCAGCGGACTCAGGTGGCCAAGCAATGCGTCTCGCGCTCCGTGCGAACATCCTCGCATAGCCCGTCGACGGGCAGAGTCCTCCAAAGGGCGTCGGCCGCTCCTTGCTCTGATGGACGTCTAGCAACGATCTAGGCTCTCGCCGAAATTGAGAGTCGCCCATTTAACGGATACGGGCCCTGTGTCAAGTATGCCTGGTGAGATCACTTGACGAGACCCACATTTGGTGGCAGACTGCGGCGGGGAAGCACCCCTCGGGCTGGGTTGCGCTTTGTGCGCAACGGAGGTCGGTTGTCGGGGTTGAATTTCGGGGTGCGATCGGATGGCCGATAAGGTTGTCCTCCGTGGTGCGTTGCCGGGTCTTAAGCCAGAGGATGCCCGACGAGTGGGTCTTTACCTCGTTCGCGGCAGTGAGGTCTTATCCTCTGGCCGCGTAGGAGCGGGCGGCGAAGTCCAGCTGTCAGTCTCTCGCGAGGTCCTATCGCGCAAGAGTGCATACGGCGTCGAACTGGTCATAGGTCCGGCCGGCACTGGCGGCAGCGTGCCATCCGTGCCGAACCTACAACGAATTCCCCTGGAGGCTCGGCGGTGGGAGAAGGCGGACGAGGTCGAACTCCCGCTGCAGCGGATTCGCCTGACAGAGAAGATCCTCAACGCGTGGTGGGAATGGTGCCTTTGGTACTGCGTAACCGGCACATTGGTCGGCAAGGACGGATGCCCCGTGCCTGGAGCCGATGTGACGGTGTACAACGTGAGCTGGGATCCGTGGGCGTGGCCCAAGAAGACGCCTGTGGCAACCGCCACCACCGATGCCACTGGTCGGTTCTCTGCCTGCTTTGCCTGGTGTAAATGTCCCTTCTGCTGGCCATGTTGGCCTTGTTACCCAACCTGGTGGCTCTGCTGGCCATGGTGGTGGGAGTGGGACATTCTCCATGTCATCGAGCAGATCGAGAAGGCAAAACTCGTAGTCCCTCCCATCCCCGGTCCTGGGCCGGGTCCGGTCGAGGCCCGAGCAGCCGTTCTTCCGATGGCGAGGCCAGCAACTGCCGACCTTATGTCGGGTCAGGCTTTCGCGCTCTCTCAGAGAGAAGGTCAGACGGGACCAGACCCTTCTCGGACAGCTCTCATCCATACCAAGTTAGCCAATCCCGCCATCCGCAGCATCTTTCCATGGTGGTGGTGGTGCTGTGACGATCCCAACATAGTCTTCAGCGCTACTCAAGCAGGCAGCTTAGTGCTGGACGAGAACCCGTGGGCGGATACACGGTGGTGCCTCGCGAATGACAGCAGCGTGACTTTGATAGCGTCGCCCACCGCCCTGACCACGTGCTCAGCTCCCCTCCCCGCCACCGGGTTCGTCTGGACGCGCGTCGGCGAGACAACCGTGAACAACATCAGCGGCGGGTATGCCAACGGGACTCCAGGAACCGACTACAGCGATCTCGCGTTCGCTGGCACGCTCGATATCTATGGCGAGTTCGCTGCTGCTTCCAACGTCTCTTATTATCAGATCGACGCCGCGCAGTGGGCTGGGCCGACGTTCGACCCATCACGCGGAGGGACGCCGCCGGCCGGTGGTAGCGGCGTCCCCCTCTCGGTTGATCTCTACAACACTGTGATCATCTTGCACTCGGACGGCACCGTCACTTTCGCAAGTGTCAAGATGGGCCCGTTCAGCCAAGGGGGCCTGAGCAATCTGTACGCGACTCAACAGCAGCGTCAGAGCGGGGCCGCCATCCCATCGTTACCACCGTTCCCCACGTTGGCTGCTACCGATACCGTGGTGTGGGCTTACAACGGACGGCGCATCTATGCGCAGGCCTCCTCTCTCATCGCGGGTGTTAGTGCCGGCGCCGTGTCAATGAGTGTCACCGGGTACGACGCGGCTTTCGTGCTGATCGCTCTGCCGCCGAACGCTGACGACACGCTCACGCTAACAATCGACGCCCAACCTCTGACCACAACTCGAATCAACAGCCTCCATGCCTTCACGGCCGGAGGGACAGAGGTGTTTCCGTCGACCGCCGATACTGCGTGCCCCGCCTACAACATCGGTCTGGGCGGCCATGTCGAGATTAACGTCACCGTGCAGGACAACAACGCGCACATCTTTGAATATGACGTCGAAGTTGATTACGGCCACGGTACGACAGGCGCGACAACGCCTGGACTACGCGGTTACCGGCAGCCCGGCCCCTATCCACCCGCGCCTTACGAGGCGCCGGACGTCACGCAGAAGGCATTCGGGGGCGGCACGGAGACGTTTAGCTACACGCCGGCTGTTAACTGCTGCTACGACTTCCGTCTCAATGTCGGAAAGCGCGTGACGGACGGAACCTACTATCCAGGCCTCTACACAGCCGACTTCTGGACAGCGACGATCAATGTCAGCTGATTCACGCACTCGTTCCCGGCTGGTGAGGTGCGCAGAAAGTCCACCGCATCGCGCGCCCGATCGCCGATCCAGGTTTGGGCAGGCAGATCAGCGAGGACGAGCTACGACCGTGGTTTCGAGCCACCTGGACTGGCTGCTCATCTTCGTCGAGCGCCACTTGCAGTTGGTTCTTCGGCAGTACATCGATCACTACAACCGCCAGCGACCCCATCTTGCCCTTGAGCTCCATCCGCCTCAGCCGGCCGCCGCGCGGGGCTCAGGACCTGTTCTGCGTCAGCAACGCCTCAACGGACTGATTAACGAATACCGCTACGCTGCCTAGCCGAACGGGCATCACCAGTTGCGCTCTCGTAGCGGCTTCGTGGCGCAGAGTCTTGATCATCCGCTCGCAATGGGGCCGAAAGTAGTGTTGAGGAACCGAGTTGAGAGAGGAGGTGATGGCCTGAGTTCGATCATGGATCCATGACCGGCCCATGAAAAGCGCGGTCAACTCCGACGCATGGCATTGGGAGGAAACATGACATGCTCCGACGTTTGATCGGCCGACTCTTCCGCTCGCGGCTCGCCGTCGCCGCAATCTCGAGCGCGGCCGCAGCTGCGCTCCTGGCGGGCGTGGTTTACGCCTCGATACCAGGTCCCGGTGGGGTCATCAACGGCTGCTACCAGCAGTCGACGGGAAAGCTCAGAGTGATCGACTCCGCGGCGACCTGCCTACCGTCCGAAGTGTCGATCAACTGGAACCAAACCGGAACAGCGGGACCTCCAGGACCTCCGGGGCCTGCAGGCCCTCCCGGACCTCCAGGGCCCGGCCATTTTCAGCAGCTGACTTTCACAATCGCGCCGGGTGGCTCGCAGTCCTTCGCGCTGCCGGCCAAGCAAGTGCCCGTCCGCATCGAGGTCACCTTTAGTCTCCTCAACGCTGGGACTCAGACGCCCAGCGAGATCATGTACGCGGTCGTCAATCAAGATCCCCAGTCCGGTCAGATGACTTGGGTCGGGACCAACAACGATGGCACCCAAAACGGCGCAAACTCGCTCTCGTCCGCCGACATCGCGCACATCTTCGGAGGCGCGAGCCCGACAGTAAACGCCACCCTGGCAGTCGACAACCTTGGAGCCGGAACGCTCAAGCTCACCCAGAACGCGGCAACGACGATTCTTCCTGGTCACTACGTCGTCGACCTCTGGTTCTAAGTCGAGAGACGCGGAAGCCCCGGACCTGGTCCCGGGCTTCCGCAAACTCCACGCGTCCATTGCTCGGCCGACCGTCTGGAGAACTGCTTCGGCCATGCAATACGGTCCACCGGGTGATCAGCAACTTCAAGACATGGCTACGTGGAACCTATCGAGGCGTCTCGGACCTGTGGTGCGCACAAAGTCTGGCGATGGCCGGTTGAATCGTGATCTGGGGACCGGAGAGGAGTTGGCAGGTCATGCGAGCTGACCAACAGAGCAATCGGGCCCCGCGGCGGGCCAAGTTACGCCGCTCGCGAGTACTCGGTGGTGAGGCCGAATAGCTTTCGCTCCCGCACAATCGCACCGGCTGCCGCCGTTGGTCGTGGATCGGGTGCAACTAGATCGAGCGCGATGTGGGGTCGACCGCGGTTGTAGTGGTCCAGCCAGAGGTCGAGTAGCAAACGCAGGTGCCGTTCGCCAACCACGATCACGAAATCGAAGAATTCTCTGCGTGCACTCCCGATCGATCTCTCGCAACGTGAATTCGCCCGAGGCGCGCGGTATGGAGTCCTGATGACTTCCAGGCCCTCAGCCTCGAGCACGGCGTCGAAGCTGGGCGTGAACTTGGCATCACGGTCGTGAATGGCGAAGCGGACAGGGACACTGAGGTCTTGGATCTCATAAGCCACATTCCGCGCCTGCTGCGTGACCCACAGGGAGTCTGGATTGGCGGTGCAGTTTGCATAAAGCAGCCGCCGGCTGCCGAGTTCGAGAAAGACAATGACATAGAGCGTTCGCAGGAACACGCTCTCGATCGTGAAGAAGTCGATCGCGATGATTGCCGCTGCATGCGCCCGGATGAACTGCAGCCAGGTGGGACCACCCCGACGCGGCGCCGGTGGAACCCGATGTTCACGCAGGAGCATCCGGATGGCGGTCGCTGAGACTTTGATGCCGAGCTTGCGGAGTTCGCCCTTGATGCGACGATCTCCCCAGCGTGGGTTTTCACGGGCCATCTCGAGGATCAAGGCCTTGGTTTGTTCGGCGAGCGGAGGTCGGCCACGACGGGGGCGGCGCTGAAAGGCTGCCCACTTCCGCCTGACCAGCTCGCGATGCCACCGCAGCAGAGTGGCAGGCTGGAACATGAGTCGGCCCGCCGGCAGATTGGTACCGAGTGCGGCGAAGATGGCGCGATCGGTGGGGAAGAGGTCTGGCCGCTTAACGCGTCGCCGGAGAACCGCGACCTCGTGACGGAGGGCCAAGATCTCGGCGTCCTTCTCCCTCTCGGCCGTGCCGGTGAGCGCGACCAGTCCAATGATCAGCCGGACCAGTGAGTAGAAGGACGCGAGGAGCACGAGCGGGCACAGTAAGCGGTCGGGCTTCCGGGCCGCAACTCGGCATCGAGACCAACCGGTCTTTCACATTCGACGAGATCAAAGTTCTGTCGCGCGCGCGTCTGCTAATACGTGGCAGGCGGGACGCGATCCGATTGCGTTTAGCGGGGCACCATCCGTTAAATGAAAGGTGCTTGACAAGGCGCTAGCTCTCCCTTAAATTCGACAAGACTTCGCATTTGCGGAGTGCGCAGGCAACAGGACCGGGGGGACGGAATGGGGCAGTTCACTGCGTGATTTCGCGTGGTCGCGCATGTATCTAGAGGCCAATCAGTCTTGACTCGCCTGGGACGAGGGTGGCAGCTCGAGGACGCCTCGCCAAGAAGCCTGTTTGCCGTCGTCGCTCCGGCGCTCGTTCTGTTCACTGCCTGCCAGAACGCGGGTGATGCTTCCCTTCAACTTGCGCCGCAACCACAACCAAATGCATATGCGCCCCAGGCACAACCGCACCCGCCGATACTCGACGTCAAGCAAGGAATCCTACCGGGCGAGATAGCGATTCAGTTCGGCGCTGGGGCGACGCCATCGATTGCGCGATCAATCGGGCACAGCTACGGCCTCGAGCTGACCGGAGGTCCGATGATCACCGGTCCGCTTGCATCTGGGAGGTACAGCTTCCAGACCGCCCAAGCAGTGATAAGCGCCCAGACGCCGACCACGGCGATCGTAATCTTCCCGCGATTCACGCAGCACGCCGATCGCATGGCGTTCATGGCCGACAACAAGCTTCACTTCCTGCGCTGGTTGCGGTCCGACGATCCTGCGTACGGGATCGCACTGGTGAAGCTGCCGTCCGCGAACTTGCTGCCCATGCTGCTCGATCCCGTTGAGGGTCGTTTTCAGATCACCTTGCCTCAAGAGCTGACCGTCGAGTCCGTCAGCGTTTGGGCTGCACAAAACGAACTGCAGCTCATCAGTTACGCGCCCGACACGGGGATCGCCATCGTCCGTCCGAAGTCGTGGCAGCCGCCCGCGAGCGTGGCGCCGATCAGCTACACGTATCCGCGCTCAACGATGCCGGCTCCACCACAGACGATGCCCGCTGGCCCCTTGCTCTACGTGCAGTTCGCACCCGACATGACCGCGACAGCGGTCAATGACGCGGCGCGCGGCCTGAGCATGGGACTTGTCTCGATCTCGGCGGGAAACCTCGCGATTCTCAGTGTCGATCCGGCGCGAGTCAAAGCCGAGGTGCAGCTCCTATCGGATATGGCGACTGTGCAGTGCGTCAGCACCGCGCCAAATCCCTGCGCTCAAATAGTCGCCGGGACCTCGGCCGCAGCTTCGACCCCCTCGTTGCAGCAGTTCGGCCAGCCGTCGGCGCTGACGGCGCAGGTCATCAACGGAGTCTTGCGACTCGATTGGACTGCGGCGTCCGGGGCGACAGGCTACGCGATCTTTGCCGGCACGAGCCGCAGCGGGCCGTTCCAGCTGAGCGCGGTGATCGCGGGCCAGCAGCACACCTCGTTTGACGTCTTCCAGGTCTCTGCTCCCGGCTCAACCGTTTACTACCAGGTGCTCGCTTTGCACGCGTGCGCTTCCGGCGGTGACTCATCGACGTGCGATGCGTTTCCCATTGCCACATCCGGCCAGGGACCGGTGATGTCGTGGACCAATCCAATCCCAATCGCCGCCCAGCCGGCACCGTCTCCCTCGCCTGCGACGAGCAACCCAGGCGCGGCGAGCCCTGCACCTGCGACGAGCCCGGCGCCATCGCCAAGCCCCGCTCCGCCACCTGCTGCACCGGCTCCTCCGACACAGACGCAATCCGGCGCCGCCCCGCTCGCCGCACCGGCGGCATTGACGACGAATCCCGCCGATGGACATGTCCTGATCACCTGGGCGTCGGTGCCCGGCGCCAACGGTTATCGCCTCTACCGGTCGCTAGCGGGCGGCGCTGTACTCTACATCGCTCAGACATCCCAACTGAGCTTCACCGACGTGGCTGGAGCCACAGGTGCGTCCTATACCTATGAGGTCGCGGCGGTCTCACCGAACGGACTGCTCGGTGCGCTCAGCGCCGGGGCCACGGCAACGTGGGTGGCAGCGACAACATCACCCTCGGTTGCCCGCTCGCTCCCGGCCGAATCAGGAGCTCTGGCCGGGAGGATCAGGTTTGAGGTCGATGCCCAGAGTGGCAGTGGACTGGGTTCGGTCCAGTGGAGGATCACCGGGCCGGCCGCCGCGATGACCATCGGGACAGCCCCGGGCCAACCCAGCGCCAGCTCAGCGCTCAGCTGGTCGGCGACCCTGGCTTGGGACACGGCAACGGTCCCCGACGGCTCGTATTCGGTGACGGCCACTGTCGTCGACGCAGGAGGTCCACAAATGTCCGTCACGAGCCAGTACCGGATCCAAGACGGCGCTCCACCGGCGCCCGTTTCCCTCGATGCCGTGGCCCAGGCGGGAGGTGTCGCTCTGAGCTGGCAGCAGGCGGACTCTGCAGCCGCATCGAGTTACCGGCTCTTCAGGGACGCGCCGATCGCGGGCACGCCGCTGACGCTGCTGTCCGCCGATAGCAGGAGCGATGTCGACTCCACAGCAGCACCCGGACAGCACGTCTACCAACTTGTCCTGGTCGACGCAGCGGGACACCAGAGCCCGGCGGCGGTGGTCACCGTCACGGTCACGTCGGCGGCCGCGCCGCCTGGCCCTTCGGCAAACGATCTAAGGCTCATGCTGCCGAGCGGGGATGTCCTCGCGGCTGGCGGCAGGGTGACCGACCGATTGATCCTGGTCGCACCGGCGGCGGACGGCCTGAAGTTCCAGCTGAGCCCGAACGGGAACGGCTGGTCGGACATCGGTCAGCTGCCCCTGTGCGGCGAGACGTGCACGTTGGACCTCGACCTGCGTCCGATGCCAGTGGGGCCCTACCTGGTTCGCGCCGCCACTCCGTCCTCGGTCGGCACCCCGCACAGTTTCGTCCACGCAGAGGCGGTCCGTTATGCCGCGCCAGGCAGCTTGAACGCGTCGACCGGTCCGCTCGGCGCTCTGCTCACGTGGACGGCTCCAACCCGGGCGCTGCCGGCCTACTACGCGATCGAGCGAAGAATTGACGCCGGCGACTGGCAGCTGCTGGATCGCGTGGCGGCAACCGGCTATGTCGACAGCCAGGCTCCGGCCGGAACCGATGTCTCGTACCGAGTCACTGCGGTCGACCTCGAGGGCACCCCAGGTCAGACCTCGAACGAAGCCACCGTGTCACTACCGTCGGCCAAGTGGGCCGTTCATGAAACCATGAGCAAGCCAATCGCGCCAACCGGCCTGGAGGTTTCGTCGAGTCATGGCCGCGCCACGCTGCGCTGGCAGCATGTCGAGGGGAGCGACGGGTACGCGGTCGAGCGCCAGTCTCAGGCCGGAGGGCCGTTCGCCCTCGCCGGGATGACGGCAGCCGAGAGCTTCAGCGACACGCATGCGCTGAGCGCGGGCAACTACGCATATCGTGTGATAGCGCTCAACGGACCGGTCGGCGGGACAGCCTCGACCGAAACGTCGACATTCGTGGTCCCCAGCCTCCCGCCGGCGCCGATACCGGCAGCCTCTTCTGGGCCTGCGAACGCACCGCCGGCGCCAACCGCGGTCAAGACGTCGTCCGACAACGGCGGTGTGTCTCTGTCGTGGAGCGCCGCTCCCGGCACCTCATCGTCGACGACCTACAACGTATACAGGCTGAACCCCGCCACCGCTGCCTTCACCGCGGCCGCGACGGGACTGCGATCTCCGACTTACGTCGACACAGGCCTCAGCCCTCAACAGGGGTACGGATACGTCGTGACGGCCTCCGCGCCGAACGGTCTCGAGAGCAGCTACTCGTCACCCGCCTGGGTCAACACACCTGCGGCGCAATCCTTGAACCTTGCGCTCGTGGCGCCGGTGCCCGCGCAGGCCTACATCGTGCAGCCCGACAACGCATCAGTGTTGGCGCGCGTCAACGCGGCGGCAGGTCTGGCGGGAGTGTCTTTCGAAATCTCCGGGGGCGACGGGATCTGGAAATCACTTCCCGCAGCTCCGGTCGACCCCGGTCAGCCGACGTCGCCGTCCCCGAGCCTTGCGACGGGCTTCGGGACGCTATGGAGCACGAACCTGACGACCGCCTCGCTCGCGCCGGGCCAGTTCCAACTTCGCGTCCGCGCGCGCGACCGCGCCGGCAACGAGCAGCAGCAGGTTGAATCCCTGTTCGTCAGCGCGGCCGGCGCGCGGGGTCCGCCCGCTTTCGCGCTGACAACCACACCCACCTCCGGCGGAGTGCACCTCGCGTGGAGCCCTTCAGTCGGAACGTACACCGTTCAACGTTCGCTCTTCGGAACCGATGGTCCCTTCGAGTCCATCGCCACGACACAGTCGCCAGAGTTCGACGACCGCACAGCGATCCCCGGGCTCAATTACGTGTATCGGGTCGTCGCACCGCAGGTTTCCGCCATGGCCGGACCGGTGCAAACCGCCTCAGCGGGCGCACCAAACACAGATGGTGGCCCGGTGCTGAGGCTAGGTGACGTCAGCAGCGCCGAGCTGTCGGTCCGCGCCAGCACCGTCACGCAGCCTCCTGCTCTGGACGGCGCGCTTCACGGGTTGAGCGCCGTTTTCGACATAGCCGCGACAAGCCTTGCAACCGGTAGCCAGGTCCACCTTCTCGGCGAACCCGCTCAGCTCACGTTCCAGCTGCCTCCATCGGCCTCGACCGTCGACGCCGCGGCTATGGGCATCTATCACTGGGATGACGGGACTGGCACGTGGATCAAGGAATCCGCGACGACGAACCCAGACGCGAGCTCGATCAGCGTCACGATCGATCACCTGAGCCTCTTCGTCCTCGCCTCGACCAATGCCAATCTGCAGTCGGCCAACCCAGGGCCGCCGTCGACGGCCCTGAACCAGCCAGCTTCAACCTCCACAGGGTCTGCGCCAGCTCAACCTCAGTCGTGGGCGGACCTGCCGTTCAACCCAGACGGCGAGATTCCCTCGCTCCGCACCGCGTCGGCAACCGTGTACCGCACGGCGGGCGGCGGCTTCCGGCGCGTGATCAGCGCCGGGCTGGTGAACTTCAAGGACGCCAACGGAGCCTGGCAGAAGATCGACACGACCCTCGTCCCGAGCGGCGTCGGCGGCGACATACGAAACGCGGCGGGACCGCTGTCGTTCGACCTCCCCGCGACGGCCGGGGCCATCGGCGTGACCGCGGCCCAGGGTAGCCTGACGATGACCATCCGCGGCGCGGGCGGCAGCGCGGTGAAGACATCCGGAACCAGCGTGACGTATGCAGCGCTGCTGCCTGGCATCGACGCTACCTACCAGGTTGTGCCAGGCGGGCTCACGGAGAGCCTCATCATCGGGCACCGGCCGGCCAGCCCCATCACGATCACGTACGACCTGTCGACGGCCGGCCTCACGCTGTCCCTCGGGACGGACGGGTCGGTCACCGCGACCGACGCCCGCGGCTCCGTCGCGTTCGTGATGCCGGCGCCCTCGATGATGGAGACGCCTGGCGGCCAGCAGCGACCTGGTGCCCCTTCGAGCCGAATTGTGGTCACGCTGACGGGCGGGGCAGGCAGTTACGTGCTGACCTACACGCCGGATATGGCCTGGCTGCAGGACCCCGGGCGGCGCTATCCGGTCACCATCGACCCATCGTTCACGGTCTACAACGAGAACGACTCGCTCGGCGACCAGTACGGGAACGTGTGGTGTTGTGGCGGATGGTCGCCTAACTACGACTATCCAGTCGGCCTTGACTACGGTAATGGACACAAGTACCGAGTCCTGATTCAGCTCGATGGGTCTTACGGCTACCAGGACATCCTTTGCTCCAACTGCTATGCGACCTCTGCATATCTCTCCGTCGATGAGGCGACGGACAACGGATACAGTCACCCCACGATCTACGCGTACGAGACCACCCAGCGTTACGCCCTGGGAAGCAACCTATTCAACGTCGGCACCCAGGGGAGCCCGGCGACCGCGTCCGCACCTACCGGGTCAGGATGGTTCTCATTCAACGTGACGTCGATCGTCCAGAGTTGGCAGACCACTGCGCAAGGCGCAGCCGGCGACTTCCTCATGACAGGCAACGAGTGCTGCTACGACGACATCTTCATCTACGACGCCAACAGTGGTAGCGCGCCCAACCTGACGATCTATTACGCGGGAGACACGATCAGCTCGCCGGCACCCGACCCGATCACCGCCCAGCCGGGATCGATCGTCAACATTCCTCTCAAGCTGACCAACCCCAACGGCGACTTCACCTGGGGTTCATCGAACCTCAACGACATCGTGCGGGTGGGCGTCCTCTCTTCGACGAAGGTGAACAACGTCTCGTCAGGGGTCAGCCAGCCGCTGAGCTTCCTGCCGTCCGATGTCGGTCCTGGTGGCACGATCAACATGAACGCGCTGATCCAGGCGCCGCTCGACCCGGGCGACTACTGGTACACCCTCGACCTCCGCCGCGACACGTCCTTCTACCCGAACTCGAGCAACCCCGCGCCGATCTGGTTCTCCACCATCTGCGGATCCACATGCAACCAGACGTTCACCGTGCATGTTCGTGTGGTGGCGCCGGGCGACCAGCAGGCGGCGTCGGTGCCGGTCACCGTGGGGGACGGCAGCACCGCGAGCGTGAACAGCTCAAATGGGTCGAGCACGCTCTCGGCCACGGACCTCTCGATCAACGAGCTGGGCGACACGGCGCTCTCGGTGTCCAGGACCTACAACAGCGTCAACGGCAGCCTGGGCAGCAACTCGACAAACAACAGCAGTCCGACCTACGGCGTCGGATGGACCTATAGCTTCCAGAAGACGGTTGCGCTGGGCTCGTGGCAGTCAGCGGGCGGCATGTATGAAACGCTTCGCAACGGCACCGGCCTCTACACAGATTCGAGCGGCAAGACCTGGCCGCTCGTCTGGAATCCTGGACGCGGCCTGTGGGAGGACGCAGCCGGCGGCCGCACCGTCACCGGGCCTATGCCGGTAGACCTGCTGGAGCGCAGCGGAACTTCACCGCTTGGGACTGACAACACGCAGAACTCAGCACTGCTCAAGCACTTCCTGGTCCTGGACGGCGGCACTCCTCAAGCCCTGATCGTGCAGGCGGGCCGCGTGCCGACGCTGCCGGGCGGGTCGATCGAGGCGTGGTTCAGGCCGGACTTCAACATGGCCGGCGACGGAGCCGCCCACACTCTAGTCGAGGACTCGAAGGGGTACTTCATCATCAACTGGAACGCGAATGGGACTTCTCATGCGTGGTGCTTCAGCGTCTACAACAAAGACATCAACACCTGGAGCAGCGCTTGCTCCAGCGCCGTGAACTGGACGCAGGGCACATGGCATCAGATCGTCGCGACCTGGTCGGTGCCTGGCACGATGGTCAAGACCCTCTACCTCGACGGAGCCCAGGTGTCCCAGTACGAGGACGCAGGGCTCTCGCAGATGGGCGACCTGTACTTCGGGTACCAGCCGAAGGGTGGAAATGCAGTCCTGAACGGCGCGATCACCGGGCTGCGGATCGACTCCTCGGCACTCTCGGCCGCCCAGGTCTCGGCGGATTACTCGAGCGTCAGCGAGGCGCCCCTGCCGACAACTCTCTACCTGGGCACGTTCGTGAACAGCCCAGACAGCGCTGGAACCGGTGCGACTTATAACGCCGGAAGCACTTTCGGATACGACATCCTCACCAACTCGAATCAGACGCAAGAGATCTACGACCCGGGGACCGGCCACCTGGTGGCGGAGCGGGACCGGTTGGGCAACCAGATCGACTACTCGTGGGACTCTCAGAACCGGATCTCGAGCCTCACCGACCACTCGCTCGCCGGCCGGTCGCTTACGTTCTGCCACTCCTCAACCTGCGGTCTGCCATCGCCTGCCAGCTTCAGAGTCACAGACCCGGGTGGCCGCACCGTCGACTACACGGTCAACTCGCTCGGCGACCTGGTCGGTGTCACCAAGAGCAACGCTGTTCCCGATCCGCTGACCGGCGTCGTCAGCCAGCAGCCCTTTTCGACGACTTATGGCTACGCCGGCGGACACCTGCTGCAGACGATCCAGGATCCGCGCGGCTCGCGGACGAACTTCAACTTCGACGCCTCTTACCGGCAGGCGGTGATGGCGGATCTACCGACGAACTACTGGCGCCTCGGTGACAACTCGACCTCGTCGACGTCGGGCGGCGCCGCAGACTCGGCGAACCCCTGCCCGAAACTGGTGCTGACCTCGTGCAACGGGACGTATTCGGGAGGCGTGACGCTGGGTCAGCGAGGGCCGGCTTTCGGCGACCCCAACACCTCCGCGGCATTCGACGGCACCTCGGGCTCACTGGCAGTGACCGGCACTGCACTTGCCGCAGGCGCTCCGTACACAGTCGAGGCATGGGTCAAGCCCAACACGACTCTGACCGGTACACGCACGATCGCCGGGTTCACGCAGGGCGCCAACTACGGCGAGCTCTGGCTGAACTCACTCGTGCCGACATTCAGGATCGGGACGGCCTCGTCCGCTGTCGACATCGGCGCAGCATCGGCTCTGAGCGGTGCCTGGCATCACATCGTCGGTACATACGACGGGACTTCGGGGCGCCTCTATGTGGACGGCCAGGTCGCTGCGGGTCCGATCGCGGTCGCTTCGGCCGCCGGCTCCTCCGCGATCTCGATCGGCAGCGTCGCCGGGGTCAACTTCTTCCCCGGCAACATCGCCGAAGTTGCCCTGTACCCCTCGGCGCTGTCCGCGTCGCGTGCCCAGGCCCACTTCATAACCGGACGTCTAGGTGTCGCAGCAAGCGCGACCGGCTACGCGGGCGGGGTCGTCTCGAATTCGCCGATCGGCTACTGGCGCCTGGGTGAGTACGCCGGCAACCAGGCGATCGACCAGTCCGGGTACGGCAACAACGGAACGTACTCCGGTGGGTACTCGCTGAACTCGGGCGGCCCGCTGACGACCGATCCCGCAATGTCGGCAGTCTTTGACGGGAATCTCGCAACAGCGGCGATCAACCTGCCGAACGTCGACACCACGACGGGTCATCAGGTGACGGTCGAGTTCTGGATGTACTGGACCGGCGGCACCGCCACCTCGATGCCTTTCGGATTCAACACGTACGACCTGTTCATCAACTATCCGAACGCGGGCAACTTCGGATTCAACACCGGATGCTCGGACGTGTACGGAATGTCCAACACGATTCCGGCCAACACATGGCTGCACGTGGCGGCCATCTTCACGAACGGAGGCGTCACGTCGAACCAGCTCTACATCGACGGCGTTTCGCAGACGCTCAGCCAGCTCAACGCGAACGCGTCCTGCGCGAGGTCAGTCAGCACGACCGCGAACATCAGCGGCTGGCCGAACAGCACCTCATACAGGTTCAACGGGGCGATCGAGGAGGTAGCCGTGTACAACGGCGCACTCTCGGTCGCCAGGATTCAGACGGACTATGCCGCAGGCAAGGCCGCGCCCTCCGGCGGCGCCAGTCCATATCCGGCATCGGTCCTCAGCGACAGCCCAGCCGGTTACTGGCGGCTTGGCGACACTGGTGGGACCTCTGCGGCAGACGCAAGCGGCAACGGGCTGACCGGAACGTACACCCCGGTGGGCGGTTACTTCTTGTCACAGCCGGGCGCGGTGCCGACCGACCCCGGCCTTTCCGCTCGCTTCAACGGGACGTCGGGTTACGTGAGCATCGGCAACCCGACGGTTCTGCAGATGGGCAACGGAACGATCGAGGCATGGGTGAATACCACCACAGCGAGCCAGAGCTCAATCGCGGCAAAGCTTCATGCCTGGTGGTTCGGTATTCAGACCACGGGCAAACTTGGCTTTTACGACATGACCGCGGGAGTCATGCGAGACGCCGGCGTGGTAGTAAATGACGGCCGCTGGCATCTCGTGGCGGTGACCTTCAAGAACGCGACGGCCAACGGATCGCAGATGTACGTCGACGGCGTCGCCGCAGGTTCCGTTTTCCAGATGACTATTGCGGGCCAGGCGAACGTCGTCGAGTTCGCCGGCTACGAAACGACAGCCCAGTTCCTGAACGGTCGCGTCCAGGACGTCGCGATCTTTCCGACCGTGCTCAGCGCTAATCGCATGTTGGCGCACTACCAGGCGTCGCGCATCAACCTATCGCCCCTCCCCCCGCCCGGTGGCTACGGCGCGAACGTCGCGCTGGACAATCCGCTGGGCTACTGGCGCCTCGACGAGATCGGTGGCACCACGGCAACCGACCGGTCCGGCAACGGCAACAACGGAACGTACAGCGGGGGCTACACACTGGGAGCAGCCGGCGCGCTCCCGAACGACTCGGACGGGGCTGTCACGCTCAATGGATCGACGGGTTACGTCAGCACGCCGACCGAGAGCATCAGCAGCGCGATCACGGTTGAAGCCTGGATGTACTCCACTTCCCTAAATCAGTCGGGCTTCATCGTAGGCAAGAACCTGGTCAACGGGAACTGGGAACTCTTCATCTCAGCCGGAACCATGTACTGGCGGAGCGGAGGCACGGGAGGCTGCAGCTCTACAGGATTCACCGACCTCACCACGACAGCCCCGACCGCAAACATCTGGCATTACGTCGCTGCAACACAAAGCGGTGGGTCCGCACAAATCTACATCGATGGGCTCCTCGTCGTGAGCTCGAGCTCCATGGCCGCCATCAACAACAGCGGTGGGACGATCGATATCGGCCGCTTCGGCCCGGTTTCGCCTTGTGACCCCAGCGGTGCCTACTACTTCGTGGGCTCCCTGGACGAGGTTGCGATCTATGGCACCGCCCTGCCGGCTGCCCGCATCGCTGCCCATTACGCGGCAGCGTCGGGCGCGCGAAGAGTCCTGAACGTCCAGGACCCCCGCGGCACCACCGCGAGTACCTTCAACTACAACGACGACGTCGCCATGACCCAGGTCACCGACGGCCTCGGCGAGGTTTCCTACTACACGTTCCAGCATGCCGGCGGCCGCACCGTGTCGTACCAGGACCCACTCGGAAACCTCACGACGTACGCATGGAACGGTCGCTCGGCGTTCCAGCTCGACGGCTCGCTCTCGCCGGGCGGAATCCTCGACTCGAGCGTCTCGAACAGCCTCGCACCGGTTGGTCAGCAGGCGCAGGCGCTGATCACCGACAAGTCGAATCAACCGCCGGATCAGATCATCAACTATGCCGCCGCCAGCGCGTCACCGACCAACTGGTGGCCCCAAGGCTCAGCCACATACGGCGTGTGGAACTGGGACTACCAGCAGCAGGTGATCACGGGTGTTCCGACGCACTCGTCACCGTATGTCAATGGGACGTACCAGCAGCACCAGTTCCAGAACGTCGCAGCGCCGATCCTGGTTCCGAGTGGGTCAACCGTGACACAGTGGGTTTACTTCCAGCCCGGTGTGCCCGCGCCAAGCGAGATCATGCTCCAGTTCTACTCGCAGGACGCGAGCTCATGGGAGCATCGGGCGTACTGGGGCCCCGACCTCATGACTTTCGGAACCTCCCGCAAGCAGCAGAGCGCTCTGCTGCCGCTCACTGGCCACTGGGTCGCCCTCACTGTGCAGCTCGGTCCCATCCTGACTTCGGCCGGAAAGTCGACCGACGTCGGAATGGAAGGCCACACGCTCGGGGGTATCGCATACGACGTGTTTACCAACCAGACCCGCGGCGGAACCACCTGGTGGGGCCCGACCATACTTGACTTCCCGCCGGCCACCGCACCGGCGAACCTCCAGCACCAGACGTCGACGTTCGCGTACGACCAGACCAACAACCAGGTCGCGAAGGTGGATCCCAATGGGATCGCAACGGTCACCGACTACGACGCCAATGGGCTCGCACGTCAGGTCTCCAGCGGCCTTCACGCGCCGACGCCGCCGGTGCTGTTCGAAGACCCGCTCATGTACAACGGCATCCTCACGAATCCCTGGACGTTCGAGCAGCTGAGCAATGGCGCCGCGGCGACGACCGCGAATGGCACCGCAACCTACACCGGATACGGCAGCCTCACGCAAACGCAGAACGACAACGCTTCGGAGTCCGACCTCTATCGAGACGTCACTGGGTTGCGGCCGGGATCCTACGCTCGAGTTTCGGTTTGGGCCTCGATCCAGCTGTCGTCGCCGACTTATGGCACCAACAATGCGGGTGGGGCGATGCTGTGGGTCGACGACGGGCTCCTGCCCAACACCAATGCAGGTGATTCGCCGGTCCAGCGGCAAACCCCGATCGTCCAGCCGGCAGCAAACACCTGGGTCCAGCTGTCGGTGCCGTTCCTGGTCGACCAGACGGGACGGCTGCGCATCCACCTCGTCCAGATCGACGCCAAGGGGAACACCGGCTGGGCTGACGTCCGCGTCGAAGACATCACGCCCGTCCCTGACGTCACGCTGCAGGCGACGCGCACCGTCTACATGGCGGACTTCGAGCAGTCGACCGACCGCTCTGCATGGATTTTGACCTCGCCCAGCGGTGGTGTGACCGAGCTGTTGGGCGACGGCACTCGATCACACGGTGGCGCTTACTCCGTCCACATCTCGTCACCCAACACGTCAGCCAGCGGCTCGGCGACGCGCGCGGTCACCCTGACGCCCGGCTTCAGCTACCACGTCTCGGCCTGGGTCAAGACCGTCGCCAGCGGCAGCTACAGCGAGACGTATGGAGCGGGCGCCCAGCTGCAGTTGAGGACTCCTGCCAACAACGGAACAGCGTTGTCCTATCCGGTGAGCCCAGCCCAGCTCCGCACCTACGGAAAGTGGCAGCTGCTGGCTTTCGACACGCCACAGATCTGGTACGGCGCGATGACGCTCACTTTGTCGCTCGGCAGCTTCGCGGGCGACGTCTATTTCGACGACGTCAAGATCGAGCAGAGCGGGACCGCCGCGTCGCCTTTCAACCTGGTCCAGAGCGCCAGCGCGACGGGGACGACGCCAGTCACGGTGACCCTGCCGGCAGGCACCAAAGCAGGCGACCTGCTCGTCGCCACCGTGCAAGAGCAGGGCGTGGCCGGCGGGCAACCGAGCGCACCCGCGGGCTGGACGAAGATCGAAGACAGCGAGTTCTCCGGAGGCACCTCGATCTGGTACTCGAAGAATGTCGCCGGCGGCCTCACCTCCTTCCCGTTCAGCACAGCCACCAGCAGCAAATTGTTCGTTGCGGTCAGCGAATGGAGCGGCGCCGACCCCGGCGCGCCACTCGACGTCCACGCCCACGGATCGCAGTCCGGACCATCTCTGCAAGCGACTGCTTCCGCTGCGGGCGCAATTGCTGGCGACCTTGCCATCACCGCGTTCACCGAGCAGAACACGTGGGGGAACTACTTCACAGTCGGCGGCGGCTGGACATCGCTGGCCTCGAATAACAACTTCGGCAGCGGCAATGTCACGTCCGGGGTCACCGACCAGCAGATCGCGGCGGCGAACGGGACGTTGAGCGAGACCGAGACCTCGAGCGCCGCTGCCGCCGGCTCCAACTGGGATTGGGTCATCGCCACGTTCAAGCGGCAGGCTCCGGCCCCTGCCAACACATACTGGTTCAGCTTCACGGACACGTCGTACTTCAGCGCCGTCGACGTGCATGTCTTCAACCCCGGTTCGGAACCTGCTCTCGGCGCCATCGTCATCCCCGGCCAGACTCCGCTCAACGTGAATGTAGCGGCAGGCGTCAATTGGTACTACTCGCTTAAGAACAACTATTCGTCGCGACAGCTGGGACCGATCAAGGTGGTGACCTCGGTGCCGGTCATCGCGTCGATGCGGACCAACACGTCGGGCGGCGGTTTCGACGAGATGCAAGCCCAGCAGGCCGCCGCTGCTGCGGCGACGCTCTACTTCAGCTGGTACGACAGCACCGGATCCGTCACGTACGACTACATCAACGTCTTCAACCCCGGGAGCGCGCCCGTCACAGGCTCCATCGCGGGCCTGGCCATCAATCCGAATCCGACCTTCAGCCTCGCCCCAGGTGGCATTCAGCTGCTGAAGTTCGCAAGCGTCTCGGCCGGCCCCATAACCATTACCGCGACGGGTCCGATCCTGGCTTCTCAGCGAGTCATCTACGGCAACGCCTACAGCGAGGTGGCCGCGCAATCGACCGCCGCAGCGGCAGCGACGGTCTACTTCTCGAACATCGGGTCGTATCCGACGGCGAACTTCTATGTGATCAATCCGAGTTATCCCGCAACCGGTTCCTGGAGCCTGACAGTGACTGTTCCTGGCGGCTCAACGCAGTCGTTCAGCAACGTCACCGCAAACGAGCAGACGTTCAACTACAACGGCGTTTCGGGCGGTCCAGTGAAGATCGCGGCTTCGGTCCCAGTGCTCGCCTCTATTCGCATTCTTTACGGAAGTCCGGCGATCGGATTCCTGGAGCTCAACGGCAGCTCGGCGCCGGTGGCGACCCAGTACTTCAACTGGTTCGACCTGGCGTCGAGCTGGATTACCAGCGATTCGATCGCGGTGGCGAACCCTGGTTCAACCGCGGCATCCGGCACCATCTCCATGGGCTCAAACACGCCATTGAGCATCAACGTCGCAGCGGGCCAGATGGCGTACTACAACTTCCCAGCTGGGCAGTTGGGAGGTCCTGTCACCGTCGCCGCATCGGTTCCGGTCGTGATCTCCCAACGTACTCAGACCACCTCCCACTACTGGGGTGAGGTATACGCGCAGACCGTTCCGAGCAGCGGCGCCCCAGGTGCTCCTGCCAATGTCGTTGCGATTCCAGGCAACGGCCAGGCCACCGTCGAATGGAGCGCGCCGACATCGAGCGGCTCCTCATCGATCACGTCGTATCAGGTAGCTTCCAGCGCCGGGGTTACGCAGACGGTGACAGGCGCGTCGGCGGTGTACATCGGCCTCACCAACAACAACAGCTACACGTTCTCTGTTGCGGCAGTCAATGGTTCAGGGCAGGGGCCGTGGTCGCAGCCGTCGAGCGTTGTGATCCCCGGCACCACCAACGTCGCTCTGCCCGTGTCATCCGGATGGCAGCTCGTCACGTCGAGCAGCGGCTCGGCGACCGCAACACAGCAGCCGGCAGGCGGCATCGGCGGCGGTCCGTCACGGGTCATCGCCGTAACCACGACGTCGACAATCAGCGACGTCAAGGACGTCCTTCCGGTGGCGACGCTCCGCAACGGTGCCACCTACGTGATCAGCGCGTGGGTCTCAGCGACCACCCCCGGGACGATCGACTTCAGCCTGCGCGACGGAAGCGGCAACGTGCTGGCGATGGACCAGGCGACCAGCTGCTCGATCACGACGACCCTTTCGCTCTGCGAGGGTTCGCTCACCTACACCGCCCCGGATTACCAACTGGCTCAGCTGACGCTGCAGTACGGCGGCCAGGGCGCCCGAACGATAACCGTCTCGCACCCGCTGGTCGCCCTCTCCGCCGAGCGGCACGACTACTCGGCGGCGGGCCAGCCGACAGTCAACTACGACGTCTTCGGCCACCTGTCCAGGACGGACTACGACAGCCAGGGCCTGTACCCGATCGACACCGTGGAGCGGATGTCGGTCGACTACCACCAGACGGTATTGGCCGATGGCCCGCTCGCCTACTGGCCGCTCGACGACGGTGGGGGTTCGACCGGGGTCGACCTGGCAGGCACCCACCCTCTGACAGTAACCGGCAGTCTCAGCGGTTCCGGAGTGCTGCCCGCCCTGCCCTCTACACATTCGCTGACCAACGACGGCACTCTTGTCAGCGTCGCAAACTCGAGCTCCCTTCTGGGCGCGTTGAACGATTCCAACGGCCAGAGCATCGAGATGTGGGTTTCACTCAATGGGATTCCCGCGTACAACGACTCGGTCTTCGCCCTCACCGGAACCGGCACCGGACACCTCGATCGGTGGAATGGAGACGGTACGCCTTATCCCGCGTACTTCGAACCCGCGCGCCACCACTTCAATGTCCAGATACCCACCTCCGGCGTCCATCACATCGTGTACACGCGCCGAACTGGTGGCCGCTACCGGTTGTACCTGGACGGCGTCCTTGTCGGTGACGATCCTGCTGGAACTTTCGGAGTGCCGAGCACCCTGTTCCTCGGCGGCAACGGCTCCAACCTTTCCTTCAAGGGCAACCTCGCCGACGTCGCGATCTACAGCTCCGAGCTCACAGCGACCCAGGTCGTAACGCATTACCAGGTCGGCATGGGCCAGCTCGACCTGCAGCCGCCCAGCTACGGCACCCGCGAGCGCGCCAGCTACTCGGCTTCGGTCGCGGCTGATGCGCCGGCCGCGTACTGGCGGTTGGGCGACGCGGGCGGCTCGGCGGTCATGGACTCGAGCGGGCACGGGCTGAACGGCACCTACAACGGCGGGGTCACAATCGGTCCGGGGGCGCCGGCCGGCGATGCCAACACGAGCGCCGTGTTCGATGGCACGAGCGGTTACGTTTCTGTGCCAGGGGCCGGCTTGAGCGCCACAGCCACCCTCGAGGCCTGGGTCAAGGGATCGGGTACATGGAGCACGGGCACCGAGGGCGTGCTGTCCAGCGGCAACGACAGCCTCTCGGTCGTCAACGGCCACCCGTACGCGTCCTTCTATATAGGCGGCACAGCCAGGAACCTGGACAGTGGTGTGAGCATCTCGACCGGCGCTTGGCACCACCTGGCCGCCAGCTGGGATGGGTACACGATCCGGATCTACATCGACGGGTCGCTGGCTGCCTTCTCGAGCCCGGGCGCCGGGAGCCTGAATGAGGTCGGCGGCGGCGCGATCGGCTACTACCCCTTCTTCAACGGCGCCCTCGACGAGGCCGCGATCTACTCTCGGGCCCTGGCGCCGGGCCGGATCCAGGCCCACTACTGGGCGGGCGTCAGCCAGGTCACCGCCACCACGCCCACCTACTCGAGCGCGGTGCTGGCCGACAACCCGGCCGGCTACTGGCAGCTGTCGGACAGCACCGGCACCGGCGCGGCCGACTCCTCGGGCAACAACAACGCAGGTTCGATCACCGGCGGTTTCACGCTGAATCAACCGGGACCTGCGGCTGACGGCACGAGCTCGATTGCGCTGAACGGTTCGACCGGTGTCATCTCGGTTGCGAGTGCCTCGACGCTGAACCCGACGACTGCCATAACGATGGAAGCCTGGGTGTACGAGCCCACGACGCCAACCGTGTTCCAGGGTGTGATCGACAAGAATCATTGGGACCAGTACCGCCTCGGTGTCGGGGCGAACCTGCTCGCCACGGTGCGCGTCACCAACGGCATCGGCGCTGATTACGTGGACAACTGTCCCGGGCAGCCGACCCCGCCCGCGATTGCCGCGGGTCAGTGGCACTACCTGACGTACACGTTCGATGGCGTCGCCGGAGTAGTGACGTGGTACATCGACGGAGCCAAGGTTTGCTCCAGCACGCATACCAACAGCGGCTTTGCGCTGACCGCCTATAACACGCTCGTCTCCACAACGGTTCCTCTCCTGATCGGGGAAGACAGCGGTGCCAGCGGGTACTTCAGTGGCCGAATTGGAGAGGTGGCCGTCTATCCGACCGCGGTGAGCGCCGCCCGAGTCCTCGCGCACTACCAGGCCGCGCAGGTCCAGCTCCCGAGCCGGACTCCGTATACCGCCACCGTGCTCGCCGACCGTCCGCAGGGCTACTGGCGGCTCGGCGAAGGCGCCGGCACCGCCGTCGCGGACTCGACCGGCAATGGCAATGTAGGCACGGTCAGCGGAGGCGTGACGCTGGTGCGTTCGGGCGCGACGCCGGACGGCGACACCAGCGCGGCGCTCGACGGGGTGTCTGGCGTCGTCACGGTGCCGAACTCCGCCGAGCTGAGCTTTGGCAAGGCCGTGACGATGGAGGCCTGGGTCTACCAGTCCGCAGTGCCTTCTGTCTTCGGCGACGTGATCGACAAGGGCTCCTGGAACGAGTACCGGATGGGCGTCGGCACGACGCCGCTCGCCACGATCCAGGTGACCAACGGTTCCAGCTATAACTTCGCCGGCAACTGCCCAGGTACCGGCCAGCCCGCGATGCCTTCGCTGAGCCTCAACCAGTGGCATCAGCTCGCGTACACGTTCGACGGAGTCGCCGGCGTCGTCAGCTGGTACATCGACGGGTCGCTGTTCTGCTCCAGCACGCAGACCGACAACGGCAACCAGCTGACCGCCTACAACACGCTTGCCCCGAACGCCTTCCCGTTGGTGATCGGCCAGGACACAGGGATGGGCGGCTACTACACGGGCCGCGTCGACGAGGTGGCCGTTTACAGCACCGCTCTACCCGCGGGTCGAATCCTCGCCCACTACCAGGCCAGCATTCTCGGCGGCCGCCAGTTGGTCACGGGCATCCAGCACAACGCCGTGGGCCAGCGGGTCGCGACGGTGAAGTACAACGGCCCGGTTTCGGTCGTCGACCAGTTCCAGCTCGACTCATGGGGGCGGCTTGCGCGCGAGGTCCAGAACAGCACCTCAGGCGCCGCCAGCGTCCAGGCCAACGTGGTCACCGGTCTGCGCTATGACCTGAACGGCAACATGGTCGACACGTACGAGCAGAGCGCGACCGGCGGCACGGTCGACGCGCACTCGATCCTCGACGCCAACAACAACCAGGTGGCCGAGATCCAGAACTGCATGGGCGGCGCGACGTGTGGAGGAACGACCGGTCCGGACCAGAACATCGTCACGACGTTCGCGTACGACGCGCTCAACCGGCGCACCGATTCGTCCTCCGCGCTTCCGAGCTGCACGGGCACGCCGGTCAACTGCGTTCCGCTGCCGGCCTGCAGCGTGACCGCGCCGATCATCTGCACGCCACCCACCACTCCGTGCCCGACCGCGACGTGTGTCGACGACCACACCGTCTACGACCCGGGCGGACGGACCTACCAAGAGATCTCCAACTACGGCGGCGGCCAGGCGGACCTGTCGCAAGTCAACCTCACGACGACGTACACCTACGACGCCGACGGCAAGGTCCTGCAAACCAGCACTCCGATCTCCGGATACAACCTCAACATCAGCCCGAATCTGCAGAGCGGGTTCATCGTCGACCAGAAGAACTACGACGCCCTCGGTCAAGAAATCGCCGACATCCGGGCGGCCTCGACGCCGAGTTGGATGCAGACTACCCAGCCCACGGAAACTGACTACACGCTGGACGCGGGCGGCAGAACGGTATCGGTCACGGGCCCGGGCACTGGGACCGGCGCAAGCTTCCTGCGCGTCGTCACGGCTCGCGATCTCGATGATGTCGGCCGGGTGCAGTCGGTGACTAAGGACTGGGGGACCGTCACGGCCGGCGCGAACATGAACCTGAACGCGACCAGCAAGACCGTTTATGACTCCAGAGGTTCCACGCACTCGTTCACGTCGCCGACGCAGCAGTCGGCCGGCGGCCTCGAGACGACGACCAACTACGACCTGGCCAACCACGTCGTGGCCGCCATCAAGGACGACGCGCCGGGTGGCCTGCGCATCACCGCCACGACCGTCAACGACGCCCTCGGCCGCGTCAGCGACGTCATCGACCCACGCGGGATCGATACGAACACGACTTATGACGCGCTCGACCGGGCGGTCACGACGACGGCCAACTACTGCCCGAGCGGCAGCGTGAACCCGAACTGCAACGGCAGCGGAGTCACCTCCGACCAGAACGCCGTCTCGACCGTCGTCTACGACCTCGGTGGCAACCGGATCGAGACGATAAAGCCACTCGGCATCGTCCAGTACACGGCGTTCGACGCGCTCGGCCGCGAGCTCTCGGTCACCGAGAACTGCACCCCGGTCCCGACGCCGCCGAGCACGTCGTGCGGTGCGCTCGGCCCGGCGCACGACCAGAACGTGACGAGGTCACAGACGTATGACCAGGCGGGCAATGTGCTCACGACGACCGACCCGCTGCTGCGCAAGAACGTTTACGCGTACGACGCGCTCGGCAGGAAGACCTCAGAGACCGTCCACTGCGTCAACAGCAGCGGCCAGTGCGACGCGGGGACCGGCCCGGCCAACGATCAGAACCTGGTCACTCAGTTGCAGGTCGACGCCCAGGGCGACGTCTTGCAAGAGCGGTCGCCGCGTCAATGGAGCGACGGGCAGAACCTGACCACGGCCTACTTCTACGACGCCCTGTTGCGCCTCGTCAGCGTTACCGAGGACCAGGGCTCTACCGCCGCCCATCTCAACCTCCCGACCACCTACACGTACGACCCGTCCGGAAACCTGTTGAGCCAGGAGGACGGACGCCAGCTCGACTCGGTGAACACCACGACGAACTTCTCGATCGACCACCTGGGCCGGACGTGGCAGGTGGTAGACGCGGGGTCGGACGGGCGGACGAGCAACACCGTCCAGACCAACTTCGACAACGCCGGCGAAGCGACCTCGACGTTCGACAGCCGGAACAAGGTCAACACCAACGCCGCGTGCGGCGGCCAGCAGGCGACCGTCTGCTACACGCTAGACCGTGTCGGGCGCGTGGTCAGCGTCAGCTACCTGAAGGCTGACGGTTCAACCCAGCTGATCCAATCCTTCACCTACGACGCCGACAGCAACAGGACCTCGTTCGCGGACACCGACGTCGCCCAGACGACGATCAGCTATGACCACCTGAACCGGGTGAGCGTGGTCACATCGCCGCCTCCGATCGGCAAGACGACCGCGCTCACGACCACCTACACGTACAACCTCGACGGAGCCGTCACCGCGATCAGCGATCCGACGGGGTCGACGACCTACACGGTCGACAACCTCGACCGGCTTGCGACAATGGTCGATCCGGTCACCGGCGGGACGACGCGGTACACCATCGACGAGGGCGGCCGGCTTATCGGGCGGATAGAGGCAAACGGCATCGTCACCACCCCGACGTACAACGGTGTCGACCAGCTCGCGTCGAAGACCGAGGTCCTCGGCGCGAACACGCTGGCCCAGTGGACGGGCATCTTGTACGACACCGCACAAAATCGCACTTCCGAAACGCTCTACTACCCGAACAACACCGCTTATCCAGACCCCCAGTCGAGCCAGACCGTCCCGTCGACATATCAGTACGACCAGGTCGACCAGCTGGTGCAGGCGTCCATCCCCGGCACAAGCGCTTTCAGCTATGCGTACGACAAGGCTCACAACCTGAAGACGAACGGGGCCGTCCAGCAAACGTACTTCAACAACGAGGCCCTGAACCTGGTCGGCACGCAGGCCGCGGGTTCGGACGCGGTCGGCAATGAGCTGAACGATGCCAGCGGCCGGGCGCTCACCTGGAATGTGCTCAACCAGCTCGAGTCGTTTGCCGGTAGCCTCGGGACCGAGACCTACACCTACGACGCGATGGGCCGGCTGACGACAATCAAGACCGGCGCGACGCTGACCAGGCAGTTCGTCTACCGTGGCGTGACCGATCAGCTGATCGAGGAGCTCGACGGCTCCGGAAACGCCTCCCGCAGCGACGTGTGGGACACCGCTGGGCGCCAGCTCTACACCAACGCTGCGGACGGCACTGCGTATTACGAGATCACCAACCCCCACGGAGACGTGGCGGCGCTCGCCAGCGCTCTGGGCCTGGCCGGCACCGAACACTTCGACCCGTGGGGCAACGTGGTCAGCTCCAGCGGAGCGCTGGCCGGATTCCCGATGGGATTCCAGGGTAGCCAGGGTTCGTGGACTGAGGCGAGCAGCGGCTTTGTCTATATGGCCGCCCGCTGGTACTACCCGACGGTCGCTCGCTTCCTGAGCTCCGACCCGGCGGCCGGCACGGCCGACCCGCGGACGCCGATGGGACGCGACCGCTGGCTGTACGGGGTCAACGACCCTCTCATCCACAGCGACCCGACGGGACTCAACTGCGAGGACCGGGTCTGCGGCAAGAATCACACGATCGAGCCGGAGCAGCCTGTCTCGATCTGCGACGCAGCCTGCGAGGCGCGCGTCCAGACCGACGCGGCGGCGCGCAAGAAGGCTCAGCACAAGCAGCAGACGAACTGCGCCTGGTACGACGCGGTGTGCAAGGCCAAGCAGGCGCTTGAAGCGGCGAAGAAGGTCGCCAGCGACGCCTGGAACTACTGCAAGAACAGCGATGTCTGCAAGACGGTGGCGCCGATCGCGGTCAGCCTGGCGGTCGGTCTCGCCTGCGGTGTGGCGATCGGATGGACGGGGGTGGGGGCAGTTGCATGTGCCGGGCTGGCCGGCGCTGTCTCGGGCGCTCTATCGGGGGCGCTCGAATGCAAGAGTGGAGAGAGCATCGGCGGATGCATGGCGACCGGGGCAGCGATCGGCGCCGTCACGGGCCTGGCCGGCTACGGCGTCGGCAAGTTGCTCAGCATCGCTGGCCGGGCTGCGGTCGGCGCCCTGGGCCGTACAGGGCTCGGGAGGGCGATCGCATCGGGTGCGTCGCGTGCTCTAGGCGCGGTTCGCTCAGGCGCCTCCCGTGCGATGAACGCGGTCCGGTCCGCGGCATCGGATGCCATCGGTGCAGTTCGATCGGGCGTCTCACGCGTGGCATCCGCCTTGCGAAACTCACGTCTCCCCCAAGATGTCAACGTAAGTCCAGAGGCACCGCCAGCCTTATCACTGAGTCGGTCGATCGGTGGTAAGAATGCGGACGCTGCAGTGCAGGCTGATATCAGGACACTGCGCGCTCAGGGTGCGACCGACTTCCGGTTGAACCAGCAACAAGTGGATGTCAACGGAGTCCGTGTCGGTACTAACCGCCCCGACCTCCAGTACACCTACCGCGGAGGTCGGTACTATTCGGAGTACGACACGCCCTCCTCCGGAAGAGGACCAGCCCACGCTCAGCGAATACTCGCAAATGATCCGCGGGGCAGAGTGAATCTATTCATCGTCTAGTAGCAAGATGGTTACGTTGTTAGAGAATAGATATGCTCCGATCACGTCTTCGGCCGGATTTCTGGAGTGCTCGGTGGCCACTGTCTCACAAGCTTTAAGCGACTGGCGCGGAGCACTTTACGGGGCTCAGCGCGTCAGCGTGACGCGGTCCTCGGATCCTTTCCCCGCAGTTCTCAGGCGTTTGGAGCCCCTCACTGGCGGAACTCCTCCACGAGAGCTTGCCCTTTCCACCGACTCCCTCTGGACGGCGTACTTCAACTGCTTCATTCAGGGGACCGAAGCCACTCCCACCATCGGGCACTTGGCGGAGGTGCTTGGATGTAGAGGGGTAACCGTCCGAAACATTCCACACACGTGGACAAGGGGGCGGTCTGGCAGAATTGGATCGGTTCAGTTTCAAATGTTCGGCCCGGATCGCACGCAGTTCTTGAACTACGTCCGCACAATCGAGGTCACTCACGATGGTCGTCGGTGGATATTCAGTCAGAGCGGTGATCTGCAGGCATTCGAGCACCCCGATCGATATCGGGCGCGGTCGATACCCGATCGCTTTCCTCCAGAACTACTTGATGAGTACTGCCAAGCACTGGGCATTCGATACTTCGATTCAACCTTCTACCAGTCACAGGGGACTTTTGTTGAGAGTCGGGTACCGATGTCCGCTGACGTGAAGGTGATGAGCCTACCGACTGCCCGACAATGGCTGGGAATCGAAGCCCCTTAGTCGGATGCGCTGGATCCCGCCTAGCGCCCCCGGCCGCTTCGCTCGGCGAACTCGGAAAACCACTTGCAATCGAGGCTGCACGGGAGCGCAACTTCCAATTCGGCTGCCACGCCGCCTATGGGCAATGTTGGCCGCATTCTCGTGAGGCGTCGATGTAGGCGGCCGCTTGGCAAACCAGTGCTTTGTCGTCCTGGCCTACGTCGCCTCCGGATACCGGCAGCAGTGGTCGAAGCTTGGCCGGGCTGGCTGCAGCGTGAATTGAAGGCCATGTAGCGATTGATGCGGCTGCAGGCCTACAGCCGACTGCCGTTCGTACAGCAACGCCGATGGCAAATCGTGATGTTTGGCGGCAGTCAGCGGCACTCGACGAATTCAGGCCGATAGTTTTGAACGGGCCGCAGCGATCTGTTAACCGCAAGGTTCAGGGTTCGAGTCCCCGTCCCGGAGCCACTTTTGTGTGTGCGTTCGGCACGACGGCGGCTCACGGCCAGGATTACAAAGGGCTGAGCGAGACGAC
>WNFD01000452.1_pt1 | contig 40708 bp, 40 predicted proteins | sample 5400491 | NCBI WGS metagenome assembly WNFD01 (sample SAMN13153343, study PRJNA577476) | soil metagenome | isolation source: 120 cm saprolite under Douglas fir tree site 2 hole 2 replicate 2 | place: USA:California | collected 2015-04-18
GCAACCTGTTCGGCCGCGTGCTCGGCTGCCTGCACCACTGCCTGATCACCGGCCAGCACTACGACGAAGCCACCGCATTCCCCGCCACCGCCAAAAAACTTGCCCGCACAGCTTGACAACTTAACTGCATCGGATGTCTCACCCGCCCGGCCCCCGCCGCACCGCCAGCTCCCCCGCCCCGATGAAGGGCACGTTTCACCCTCACAGGGGAACGAAAGCCCGGGAACGGGCTCGACACGTACATGGGACACCCCCCAAGACTCCCGAGCGGGGGAATCCCGGCGCGGCTGTGCCCGTTGGGAAATGACGTGGTTGTCCGTGATGCACAGCCTGGCGAGCTTCCTGAGGTCGGCGCGCTCAGGGTCGCCGCCTACCGGGCACACGGCTTCCTGCCGCCCGCGTCTGTCTATGCGGGAGCCCTGCGTGACCTCGGCGCGGATGGTGACGGTGACGTCCTCGTCGCGGTGGACGAAAGCCAGATCCTCGGGACGATCATGCTGGAACGCTGGCGCCCGTCCAGCGAGCTCGCCTGCCAGCCCGATGAGGCCGACATCAGGGCCCTGGCCGTGGCACCAGCCGCCCAGGGCCGCGGAGTGGGCCGGATACTGCTGCGGGCTGTCATCGACAGGGCCGCCGCGCGGAGGGTAAGGCACCTGTTCCTGTCCACCCAGCCGGCCATGGCCGCCGCCCAGCACCTCTATGCCGCCGCGGGCTTCACCCGGATTCCCGACCGCGACTGGTCGCCAGTCCCCGGCGTCACGCTGCTGGCCTACGGCCTGCTCCTGGACACGCCGCAGCCGAAATGACCCGGTCTATCCGTGGTTATCATGCGCAACCAGCTGACCGGCGTAATAACGCCAGCCATCAGGTCCCTGTCTTACGGGCCGAGCGGCAGATGGGAGTTTACCGCCCTGGCCTGAGCAGCCAGCTCAGCTAGCTCTACCACCGTCACGCCGGCGCTTGTAAGTAGCTCATAGCCCTGACAGTCAGCCACGAACAGGCCGGGCTCGCGCCAGGCCATCACAACGCGAGGGATTCCGGCGTCGAGAATGAGCTGAGTGCAGCTACGCGGCCGTGACGTGCGTTCCGAGCAAGGCTCCAGGGTGCTGTAAATGACAGCTGTTACGAGCCGGGGATCGCCGGTGGCGAGCCTGGCTAGCGCTGCCTCTTCTGCGTGCACATGGGCGTCAGTCTCTCGTGAATATCCGCGGGAGATCTCTTGCCCATGTTCGTCCACAATTACTGCCCCGACGGAGTAGGCGCTTTCCTTGGGCGGGCATTGACGGGCTAGCTCGATAGCCAATTCCATCCACTTGTGATCATCGGGCGACGGCTGGGTCATCAACGGATTCTCTCCTCGGCACGCGTCCACGTACCAGCCGCTTGCGACTCCGCAAGCGGCGGCCGGCGTATGTGCGGTGACCGGCGTCGGGCTTTGCCGGTCACCGCACATACGCCGCCAGTCACCCGCAGGCCAGTGCCCTATCGCCGACCCATCCCGGGCCGCACAGGGTAGCGGGTGAACGGCCGCTCAGGCCCGGCCGACGCCATTCGGCTTACTGCCAGGAGCAGCCCCCGGGGCGGCATCGCCGTCGTGCGCCTGTGGCGTGATCTTGCGCAGCTGCTTGTTCATCGAGCGCAGCAGGAAGACAAGCACAACCGCTATCCCCGCAACGATGAGGAACCCGAACACGCCGGGTGCGACGTCGTTACCGGAAGCCGCGGCCACGAGAACCGTCACAGGCGCACCCTCTCCCGCACCCCGGCGAACAGGTCGTCTTCTGGAAGCTCGGTGTCAACGAGCGACCTAGCGAGATGATAGTCCTCGGTCGGCCAGGCCGCGCGCTGCACTTCGAGAGGGCAGGCGAACCAGGAGCTTTCCGGGTCGATCTGGGTGGCGTGGGCGAGCAGCGCCCTGTCACGGGTCTCGAAGAAGTCATCACACGGTATGCGGGTCGTGATCTCCGGATGCGTCCGTGCCGCATGGTCCTCCGGCTTGGCGAGCCACTCGGCGTACGGTGACTCGATGCCGCGCCGCTCCATCTCCTCGTGCAGCGCCTTAAACCGCTCCCGGTGGAACGTGGCGAAGTAGTAGAGCTTGACCGGCTGCCACGGCTCTCCCGCCCCCGGGTACCTGTCAGGATCCGCCGCTGCCTCGAACGCCTCCACCGAGACCTGATGGCACTTGACGTGATCAGGATGCGGGTAGCCGCCGGTCTCGTCGTAGGTCAGCATCACGTGCGGCCGGAACGCGCGCACCGCACGGACCAGCGGCTGCGCCGCCTCCTCGATCGGCAGCAGGCCGAAACACCCGCCGGGCAGCGGAGGCAGCGGGTCGCCCTCGGGCAGTCCTGAGTCGGTGAACCCGAGGAACAGCTGCTGCACGCCCAGGATGTCCCGCGCCGCCGCCATCTCCTCCCGCCGTATCCGCGGCAGGTTCGCCCTTACCTCCGGGCGGTCCATCGCGGGGTTCAGGATGTCGCCGCGCTCGCCGCCGGTCAGCGTGCAGACCAGGACCTGCGCCCCCTCCTTGGCATAGCGGGCCGTCGTCGCGGCGCCCTTGCTCGACTCGTCGTCCGGGTGCGCGTGCACGGCCATGAGCCGCAGCGGCTCAGGTTCAGTTGCCTGGGCAGACAAGCTAGGCCCCCTTAGTTGCCTCGTGTTATGCGCGGCACCGCCCATGGTGCCGCCTCCGTCGCCGCCCTCCGGCTACCGCGGAAACTCCGGCGGCGGCATGTCGTCGTGCAGCAGAACACTAGTGCCCTGTGCTGGCATTCCCAGCACCTCCCCTTCCCCCGACGGCGTGTCGGCGGGTACCGCGGTTTGACTCAGGCGGCTCAGTAACCGACGCTTGTTAGCCTCAGAGAATTACCCCCGAGGGACCCGACCATGGGTCCGGGGACGTCAGTCCCGCGCAGTGCTGAGGAGTGCCCGTGACCGAGACCCGCGATGACACCGTCACCTGGTTGACCCAGGAGGCGTATGACCGGCTCAAGTCCGAACTGGACCACCTCTCGGGACCGGGGCGCGTCGAGATCGCGAAGAAGATCGAGGCGGCCCGCGACGAGGGGGACCTGCGCGAGAACGGCGGCTACCATGCCGCCAAGGAGGAACAGGGCAAGCGAGAAGGCCGCATCCTCCAGCTCCAGCACATCCTGGAGAACTCCCGGGTGGGCGAGCCGCCTCGCACAGACGGCGTGGTCGGCCCGGGGATGACGGTAACGATCCGGTTCGAAGGTGACGAGGACGAGGTGACCTTCCTGCTCGCTTCCCGCGAGGAGAGCGGCTCGCCTATCGACGTGTACTCGCCGAAGTCTCCGCTCGGCAGCGCGATCTCCGGGAAGAAAGTGGGCGAGAAGGCCACCTACTCGCTGCCGAACGGGCGCGCAAGCACGGTCGAGATCCTCGAGGCTGTCCCCTACGGGGGGATGTAGCCGCCTCGTTCATGACCGTGGTACGCGGCCCGTCCGCTCCCAGAACTGGCCGCGTACCACGGTCGTGGTGTCATGCCCTCAGGGAACGAGCTCGGGCTGCTGGCCAGCCGGCTCCGCGGCGGGCTCGCGACCGCGCAGCGGGACCTCCTTAATGAACCAGGCGAGCACGAACGTGAGGACCACGGCCGGGATCGCCCAGGTGAAGACGCCCTGAACCGCGTGCGCGATGGCGTAGAAGACCTCGCGCCGAACTGGCGCGGGGAGGCTGGCGACGGTGGCAGGGTCGAGCTGTCCGCCGCTCGTGGCCACGTGCAGGCCGGCCGGAGCGGTGCTGAGCGCTTCCTGCAGCCGCCTGGCGAAGATCGCGCCGAAGACCGACACTCCGATCGATCCGCCGATCTGCTGGAAGAACGTCCGTGAGCTGCTCGCGACCCCCATGTCGCGGGGATGCACGCTGTTTTGCGCGATGAGCGTAGTGATCTGCATGAGGAAGCCCATGCCAACGCCAAGTACGGCGTAGTAGAGGCCGGACGTGGTCCTCGGGGTGCCCACGCCGAGCCGCGAGAGCAGGTACATGCCGATCCCCATCGCCAGTCCGCCGACGATCGGGAAAATCTTGTACCTGCCGCTTCTCGTGGTCACCTGGCCCGCGATCACCGAGGTGATCATCGCGCCGAGCATCATCGGTATCAGGAGCAGTCCGCTGACCGTCGCGGAGGCGCCCTGCACGGTCTGCTGGTACAGCGGCAGGAACGTGATCGCGCCAAACATCGCGATGCCGACGAGGAAGCTCAGCGCCGACACGATCGAGAAGTTGGCGTTGCGGAAGACGTGCAGCGGCAGGATCGGCTCGGTCGCCCTTGCCTCGGCCAGTATGAACGCGACCGTAGTGACCACCGCGACCACGCCGAGACCGATGATCTGCGGCGAGCGCCATGCGTACTGGGAACCACCCCACGTCGAGAGCAGCACGATCGCCGTCGTCGCCACGGCGAGCAGTGCCGCGCCGAGGTAGTCGATCCGGTGCGAGACCCGCTGGCGCGACACCCGGAGGGTCACCGCCAGGTAGATCAGCGCGGCGCCGCCGACCGGCAGGTTCACGTAGAAGACCCAGCGCCAGGAGAGGCTGTCGGTGATGACGCCGCCGACGAGCGGGCCGCCGATCATCGCGAGCATCATGACCGCCATGATGTAACCCATGTACTGGCCGCGCTCGCGCGGTGAGACAAGGTCACCGATGGTGGCGATCGCCCCGACCATCAGGCCGCCGGCGCCCAGGCCCTGGATCGCGCGGAATGTGATGAGCTGGGTCATGGAGTGCGAGAGCCCGGACATCGCGGATCCAGCAAGGAAGATCACGATTGCGGCCATCATCAGCCTCTTGCGGCCGTACAGGTCGCCAAGCTTGCCGTAGAGCGGCGTCGTGATGGTGGACGTGAGCACATAGGCCGTCACCACCCAGGACAGATGTGACACCCCGCCGAGATCCCCGACGATGCGTGGCATCGCCGTGCCGACGATGAGCTGGTCGAGCATCGCGAGCAGGAGTACGAGCAGGAGCCCGGGGAGAACTATCAGGATCTCGCGCCGGGCACCGGTCACTTGCGCAGCATCGGGTGCCGCCCCCACCCTGGCCTCGGGGATTGTTCCGTCCGGCCCGTTCCGTCCGTCGGTCACCGTGCACTCCCTCCGCGCGCGGCCTTTCGCTTGCCTGCCAGCCAGTTCCCTAGCCGGCCTGCCCACGCCGGAGACTTACTTGCCGACCAGCTAGGAAGCGGGCAGGTGGAATGCTATGGTTCAAACTAACCGGTCGTCAAGTAGATATCGGACAAGACTGGCCTGGGGGGACGACCCCCCAATACCCCCCGCGGAGGGGCATGACCTGGGGGAGACGACCCACCAATACCCCCCGCGATGGCAGGAAGGGACGCGCACGGCGATGGGCGGAGCAGCGCACGGCGAGGCGCGACACAGCGGCCCGGCACTGAGCAGGGAACGCACCGGCACGGTTGAGGCCCCGCGCGGAAGCCGGCGGCAGCTGGCTGGCGATGAGGAGACCGGGCTCCCGCTGCCTGGTGCCGTCCGCAATGACACCCGCTCGCGCATCCAGGCAGTCGCACTCGAGCTGTTTGCCGAACAGGGTTATGAGAAGACCTCGCTGCGGGAGATAGCGGAACGGCTCAGCGTCACCAAGGCGGCGCTCTACTACCACTTCAAATCCAAGGAGGACATCGTCTCCAGCCTCCTCGGCGACTATTTCGGCGAGATCGACGCCCTCATCGCCTGGGGAGCCAGCCAGCCGTGGACCCCGGGCACCCGTGCGGAGATCCTCCATCGGTACCTCGACATCGCGATGAACGGCATCGAGGTCTTCCGGCTGCTTCAGCAGAACCAGGCGGCGATCCAGCGCCTGGCGGCCGAGCGGGGCCACGACAGGAAGAGGTTCCTCCGCGAGCGGATGGGCACGCTCGTCGAGCTGCTCGCCGGGCCGGATGCGCCGCTGCGCCAGCGTGTGCGCGCCTCAGCCGCGCTGTTCTCCGTGAGCGGGAGTTGCATGTTCTTCCTTGACCAGGTAGCTGACGTCGCGGAGCTGCGGGCGATCGTGTCCGAGCTTGCGAACGAGATAGCCGACGTCACGCGAACGCACGCCGACGTCACGAGCCCGTGACTCGAACCGCCGAAACGCCGTAATCCGGGCGGGCGGGTGGCGCGTCGTCTTTACAGAACGTAATGAAGAAGCACGATCAGCATGGTGCATTTGTGCCGGATTTCTCCCCTTATGGCCTGTTTCATATGACATGTCAGGGTTCACGGAGGCACACGATGAGACATGTGGTAACGAGAGCGGCAGCGGATGAGAGCCGGGAGCCGGCCGGCCGGCGAACGTCATTAAGTCCGGTCCGCCCGGCGCGGCCGGCACCAGGCGCTTCGGTACGCGTAGTTCTCGCCGACGGCAACCAGACGTTGCGGTTCGCCTTGCGCGCGGCCCTCGCGATAGCGCCGGGCATCGAGATCGCAGCGGAGGCCGCGACCGGCGATGAAGCGGTGGAACAGGTCATGCTGCACCGCCCGGACGTGCTCCTGCTCGATGTCCGGATGCCGCCTCTCGACGGGCTTGCCCTGATCCCGCGGATCCGGCACGTTACCCGGGTGGTCGTGCTGAGCGGAGCCGAGGATCCGGAAACGATCCTCCGCGCGGTAGGGAGCGGCGCACGGGGCTACCTCGTGCACGGAGAGTTCGAGCCTGGTGAGCTCATCAACGTGGTGACCGGCACGGCCCGCGGGCGGACGTTCCTGTCACCGCACGCCGCCGCGATCCTCGTGGACCGCATACAGGACCATCACGGCCAGGCGGATCCGGGCGCCAAGCTCACTCCCCGCGAGCGCGAGATAATGAATCTCATAGCCGAAGGCTTGCCTAACTGGCAGATTGCCAAATATCTCGTTATTTCCGAGAAAACAGTTAAGAACCATATCTGTAACATCTACCGTCGCCTTGATGTCGCCGGGCGCAGGCAGGCAGTGGCGCACTGGCTCAGCCGGTGAGAGCAACCTCAGAGGCTGCGCCGAGGCCGCAGCGGGCGCAATGGCGCCCGTCTACGTGACCGACACCGGCGAGCCGTTCGTTTCCGCCTCGCCGACGTGGCACGATAGGTAATCGTGTAGACACTCACAGTAATCTAATTCCTTGAGCCAGACCTCTGCTACCGGAGCTCCCCTTAACCGGGAACTCCACGCCTGTCCTCAGTTATCGCGGTATGTCCGCGTCTCTTTCCCAGGGGCCAAAACGCCATTTCTACCAGACCGGGGGCAACACCATGAATGTCCTGCGACAAAGATCCCGATCGAAGCGTGGAACGACACGCTTCGCGTTCGCAAGCACCGTCGCGGCGGCCGCGCTACTGCTCGGCCCGACAGTGCTGGCTACCGCGGCTGTGCACCCTAAGGCGCCAGCTACCGCAGCTGTGCACCCTAAGGCGCCAGCTACCGCAGCTGTGCACCCTAAGGCGCCAGCTACCGCAGCTGTGCACCCTAAGGCGCCAGCTACCGCGGCGACGCACCCGAAGGCGCCAGCGAGGGCGCCGGCGGCCGTCGGCGGACTCACCATCGACGAGACCGTCAACAGCGCCACTGCCCGCCACGGTGACACGCTGACGTACACGATGACCGTCAAGAACAGGGGCCAGCTCGGCGCGGCCAGCGTCGCCGCCACGGACCTGCTGCCCGCGGGAGAGACGTTCGTCTCCGCCACGGGCAACGCCGCCCACGCCGGCGGCGCCATCGACTGGATGATCCCCACGCTCCCGGCCGGTGACCAGGCGCGGTTGACCGCGGTGGCCAGGGTTGACGCCGGCACCGCTGCCGAGACGCTGGTGAACGAGTTCGCGGTCACCAACCCGGCCAAGTTCGCCGCCGAGACCGTCAACCATGCCTGCGCCGGCGACCCGGGCATGTCGTGTGCCACCACCACCGTCACCCGGCTGGTAACTGTGGCCGGCCTCGCGCTGCATGAGCTGGTCGAATCGGCTCCCGGTTCCGGCCGGTACATCGAAGCCGACGCGTCCAATGGCCTCACCGGCAAGTACGCGATTGGTGACACCGTGAGGTGGGAGTCGCAAGTCGTCAACACGGGCAATGTGGCGCTGACGGGAGTCGTCGTGACGGACCCGCTGGTGCCCGCGTGCGCGAAGACGATCGCGTCCATCCCCACGGGTCAGCAGGCGACGGTCACGTGCACCTCGATCGCCGGCGCGGTGGGCTCGTTCACGAATACCGCCACGGCTACCGACACCGGGGACGCCTGTGACGTCTCGCTTTCCGTCCGGCCGGACGAATGCCGTCCGTTGACAAGCACCGACATGGCTGCGATCACCGTCGGGACGATCCCCAAGGCGGCGCCTTCCCCCAGCCACACCGAGCCGGTGCGCAAGCCGGTGACGCAGGCCGTGGCTGGCAGCTTGATCGACACGGGGCTGGGCGCGAACGCCGGCACGGGCGTCAGCCGGACCGAGATTCCCGGCGGGATCGCCTTGCTCGCCCTTTCGGCGGCTGGTCTCGCCCTGGTGGCCCGGCGCAGGAGAAACACCTAGCCAGCGGACGGCGGCGGTGCGCTCTCCTCCCCGAGGCGCACCGCCGCGCGGCCATCGATGACCCTTGCGGCGGCCCCGATCTTCGAGACAGGACTTTTGCGGTGAGCGACGGTCACGCACCTGATCCAGGCGGCCGCGAGGCAGCCTGCGAACCTGCCCGGGCACGTCGCGGCCGACGATCGTTCATCCTCGCGACCGCCGGGCTTGCCGCCGTCGCCGCGGTCGCGGTCGGGCTGCTCGTCTCCGGATTCCGCACCACGAAGGCGCACACGCAGCCCATGGCCGACCGCCCGTTCTCCGTCGCACCCCGCGTAGCCGCCAGGCTGCCCGGCCCGCCTGCGCTCAGGACCCCGCAGCCGGGCAGCATCGACCCGGCCTGTGCACCGGGATCCTTCCCGTCACAAGTGGACATTCCGTCGCTTTGTCTGTATGTGCCGATGGTGGACACCCACATGGACGGCGCCTCGCTCTTGATCCCGGGCGACGTGCGCGACGTGGGACTCGACACCGACAGCGCCCCGCTGAGCTCCCCGGTAGGCACGACGATCATCGCCGGCCACATCGACGACGCACGGCAGGGCGACGGCAGTTTCTACTTCCTGAGCACCGCCAGGGCCGGCGCATCGGTCACCGTCGTCGCGGCTGACGGCAGTAAGACCGAGTGGAAGGTCACCGCCGTGACGTCCGTGCCCAAGGCGGACCTGCCGCGGGACATCTTCGACGTGACCGGCGCTCGCCGGCTGGTACTCGTCACCTGCGGCGGCGCCCTGCTCGGTGTACCCGGCAACTACTCCTACGCCGACAACACCCTGGTCTACGCCACCCCGGCGACCTGAACAAGCGGCAGCGTCCGGTAGCGAACCGGCGCGGCCAGCGCGATCACGGATGACGCGCGCACCACCCCCTCCGCGTCGACGATCGCGTCGATCACCCGCTGCAGGTCCGCGTTGGTCCGCGCGACGACGCGGCACAGCATGTCGCCGGGCCCGGTGATCGTGTGAACCTCGAGCACCTCGGGAATCTCCGCGAGCCGCCCCGCCACCGGGTCGTGGCCGCCAGCCTGGCGTATCTCGAGGGTGATGAAAGCCGTCACACCGTAGCCGAGCGCGACCGGATCGATATCAGGGCCGTAGCCGGTAATCACGCCGCGGGCGTGCAGCCTGTCGATCCGCGCTTGCACCGTACCGCGCGCCACCCCAAGCCGCCTGGATGCCTCGAGCACCCCGACTCTCGGCTCGGCCGCGAGCAGCCCGACAAGCCGCGCATCCAGTTCGTCGATCACCGTTTCCTCCCGGGGTAACCGCGGCGCGGGGCTGGGGTGGGTGGGCGGCGGAGAGGGTGGTCAGGGTGTGCAGATCACCCCGCTTCCGTTCGGTAAATATATACAAGATGACCAGCTTAGTGACGCTAGCTTGCACATTTTGCCATCCAGATCGATCCTGGGCTGAGCACCGGGTACGACACCGGTCTGAAGGAGCGTAATCATGGCAGCGCACGAGACAGATCCCGTCGACCGCTTCCCGCTGACCGGGATGGACGCCGTCGTCTTCGCGGTGGGGAACGCGAGACAGGCAGCGCACTACTACTCGGCCGCGTTCGGCATGCGGTGCGTCGCCTATCGCGGCCCGGAGACCGGGGAGCCGCATGAGGCGTCCTACGTACTCCAATCGGGCACTGCCCGCTTCGTCTTCCGCGGCGCGACCCGGGCGCGCACCCGCCTCGGCAGGCATGTCGCCGAGCACGGCGATGGCGTCATCGACCTCGCGCTCGGCGTGCCGTCGGCGCAGGAGGCGTATGCGCACGCGATCGCCCATGGCGCGCTCGGGCTCGAACCACCGCACAGCGTCGAGGATTCCGGCGGCAAGGTCGTTCTCGCCGCCATCGCGGCCTACGGGGACACCAGGCACACGCTAGTGGAGCGCTCCAGCTACTCGGGTCCGTACCTGCCCGGATATGTGGCGACCGCGCCCGTCATGACTCCGCCGAGGCGCCCGTTCGTCACGGGGATCGACCACTGCGTGGGCAACGTCGAACTCGGCAAGATGGATGAATGGGTTGATTTCTACCACCGGGTCATGGGCTTCACGAACATGAAGGAATTCGTCGGCGACGACATCGCCACCGAATACTCCGCCCTGATGAGCAAGGTCGTCGCCGACGGCTCCCGCCGGGTCAAGTTCCCCATCAACGAGCCCGCGGCCGGCCCGAGGAAGTCGCAGATTGACGAGTACCTGGAGTTTTACGGCGGCCCTGGAGTCCAGCACATCGCGCTCACCACCGACAACATCGTGGCGGCCGTCCGCGCCATGACGGCGGCAGGCATGGAATTCCTCGGCACGCCGGACACCTACTACGACACGCTGGGCGGATGGGCCAGCCATACCCGGGTGCCGGTACCGGAACTCCGCAAGCTCGGGATCCTGGTGGACCGCGACGAGGACGGCTACCTGCTGCAGATCTTCACCAAGCCCGTCCAGGACCGGCCCACCCTGTTCTTCGAGCTGATCGAGCGGCACGGGTCGCAGGGCTTCGGCAAGGGCAACTTCAAGGCACTGTTCGAGGCGATCGAGCGCGAGCAGGCCCTGCGCGGGAATCTCTGAAGCCGCTCTTCCCTCGGAGCTCGTACTGAGCGTTATGCAAAACCCGGCCGTGAGTGCAGGCCCGGAGGGCTTGCGCGAGCGGTCGGCCAAGGTCAAGACCACGGCCACCGTGGCAGGTAGTTTTGCATAACGCGACTTTCGCATAAGACACACTGTCCGGGCGACGGGTGCATTACCCGCTTTCGCACGAGATGATGACCGCGTGACGCAAACACCTGACGATCCAGGCAGCCAGCAGCCCGGCAGGGAGCGGCCGGGCTGGTTCCCGCCCGCCGGCCAGGCGGCGCCAGGCTACGGCCCGGCACCTGGCACGCACGCGGATCCCGCCGCCTACCAGGGGTACCCGGGGTACCAGCCCGCTCAGGACGCGCCGCAAGGGGCGCCTTACGCCGGCCCGCCCGGGGGTCCCTATGCCAGGGCCCCCTATGCCGACCCGCCCGGGGGTCCCTACGCCGGGGGTCCCTACGCCGGGGGTCCCTACGCCGGCCCGCCCGGAATTCCGTACGGCGCCCAGCCCGCCGGTCCCTACGGCGTGCCCTACGGCGCCCCGTTCCAGGCAGTGCCCGGCCCTGACCCGAGCCTGGCCGAATGGTGGCAGCGCCTGGTGGCGCGCCTGGTCGACGGAGTCGCCACCGGCATCATCATGCTCATCGCATGGGTACCAGCGCTCATCTGGATCGTGTCCAGGGCCAACCAGGCAAACAGGCAGTATCCGGATCCGAGTCAGCCAGGCGCCCAGGCGGCTGCCCGCGCCGTCGCGGCCGACTTTCTCATCGTGTTCCTGCTCCTGCTCGCCCTCACCGCAGCGATCTCGTTCGCGTACGACTGGCTGCAGCATGCCCGGTGGGGGCAGACGCTCGGCAAGCGGGTCATGAGCATCAAGGTGGTGGCCGCGTATGACCGGTCACCGGTCCGCGGCGGAGCCGCGGCCAGCCGCGCGGCCGTGTTCGCGCTGCCGTCCCTCATCCCCCTGCTCGGCGGCATGTTCACCCTGCTCGACGAGCTGTGGCTGCTCTGGGATCCACGGCGGCAGTGCCTGCACGACAAGGCCGCCAGGACCATCGTGATCAAGACGAACGCACCCGGCTACTCCTCACACGGGGCGGCCCGCACCTGGTAACGACTCTAGCTACACCACCGAGGCATCTCGCGCGCTCGGGAACAGCGGGGTTAGCTGAAGACGAGGGTGTAGCCGGCCTTCCTCAGCTGGCTGATCACCTCGTCGCAGTGCGCGGGCCCGCGGGTCTCCACCTGCAGCAGCACCTCCACCTCGTCCACCTGTAGCCGGGGAGTTACCCGCTCGTGCACGACATCGAGGACGTTCGCGCCGAGGTCGGCGAGTTCACGCAGCAGCCTGGCCAGCGCTCCGGGGCGGTCCGGCAGCCTGCAGCGGAACACCAGGTAGCGGCCGGCCGAGGTGAGGCCGTGCCTGAGCACCTTGGCGAGCAGCAGCGGGTCGATGTTGCCGCCGGACAGTACGGCCACGACCGGCGGCTCGAAGTCGCCAGGGTGCTCGAGCAGCCCGGCGACCCCGGCCGCGCCGGCCGGCTCTACCAGCAGCTTGGCGCGCTCCAGGCAGAGCAGCAGCGCGCGGGAGAGAGTCTCCTCCGACACCGTTACCACCCGGTCCGCGTAGCTGGCGAGTATCTCGAAGGTCAGTGCCCCCGGCCGGCTGACCGCGATGCCGTCCGCCATGGTCGGCGAGGCCTTTACCGAAACCGGCTGCCCCGCCGCGAGCGAGGCGGGAAACGGCGCGGCGGCGTCGGCCTGCACCCCGGCAATCCGGACCGCGGGGCTGCGGCTCTTCGCCGCGACCGCCACCCCGGCCGCCAGCCCGCCGCCGCCGATCGGTATCGCGATCGTGCGCACCTGCGGGCACTGCTCAACGATCTCGAAGCCGAGCGTTCCCTGGCCTGCCACCAGGTCAGGGTGATCGAAGGGGTGGATGAAGACGGTCCCGTGCTCGCGTGAGTGCTCGAGCGCGGCGGCCAGCGCATCCTCCACGTTCGCGCCGTGGAAGACGACCTCGGCCCCGTAGGACCTGGTGGCCTGGACCTTGGGCAGCGGCGCGCCTTCCGGCATGATCACCGTCGCCTTCGTGCCGAGAATTCCCGCGGCGAACGCCACGCCCTGAGCATGGTTGCCCGCACTCGCGGCGACGACCCCCCGAGCGCGCTCCGCCGGGGTGAGCCTGGCGATCCGCACGTACGCGCCGCGCACCTTGAACGATCCGGTCCGCTGCAGGTTCTCGCACTTCAGGTACACAGGACCGCCGAGCCGCTCCGAGAGCACTCGCGAGCGCAGCATCGGGGTCTCGGTGATGACGTCGCGAAGCAGGCCGCGGGCCGCCTCCACATCTTCTGGCCCGACCGGACAGAACGCCGATGTCATCCGAGCAGTCTCGCACCCGCACCCGCACCGCACACGGCAGCGGCATCAGCTAGAGCACAAACATGATTCCGAACGGGAGCGCGATGGCAGTCATTGCGCAGCAGGCACCGTCGTCCGCGGGCGCCCATTACCCACAAGGGCCGCATGACTGTCACGACGGTGACGTGGGGCCGGGGGCGGGCGTCATCACGCTCCCGTTCGGGATAAATATCAGCGTCACCCGCCGGACCAGTAGCGATCCGCCGCGAAGATCAGCGCGGCCGCGCCGATCAGCCCCGCGTCCTGGCCAAGCTCGGCGGGGACAACGCGCACGTCCCTGGAGAAGCCGAGCCTGGCATAGGAGCGCACCGCCGCCTCGATCGGATCCAGGATCAGGGCACCCGCCTGGGAGATGCCGCCGCCGATGGCGACCACCTCGAGATCGCACAGGTTCGTCGCTGAGGCGATGGCGATGCCGAGGGCGCGGCCAGCGCGGCGGATGGCGGCGAGCCCGACCGGATGGCCGCGCGCGGCATCGTCCGCGAGCTCCTTCGTCGTGACGTCCCTGCGGCCTGGCCGCCAGCCTTCGCCCTGCGCCCACGCGACAAGCGCGGGCCCGCGGGCGATCGCCTCGAGGCAGCCGCGGGCGCCGCAGCCGCACACCGGGCCGTCGACTGGATCGACGATCACGTGACCGATATGACCCGCGTTTCCTGTCGCGCCTACGATCAGCCGGCCGTCGAGCACCAGCCCTCCGCCTACGCCGTTCGAGACGACGATGCCGAGCAGATCGCGCCTGCCGCGCCCCGCGCCCCGCCAGTGCTCGCCGGCTGCCATGCAGATCGCGTCATTGTGCAGCCTGACCGGTGCCTCGCCGAAACGGTCCCGCAGCCGCTCCCCTAGCGGGAAGGCCCGCCACGCCGGGATGTTCAGCGGCGACACGTTCCCCGCTGGCCATTCCATCGGCCCGCCGCAGCCGCAGCCGACACCGGAAAGCGCGCCGGCCCCGGAGAGCCTGGCCGATTCGAGCAGCTGGGTAGCAAGGGAGTCCAGGGTGCGCCATAGCTGCTCGGCGTCCAGCTCACGAGGGGTGGCTGTCCGCGCGGAGGCGATCAGCCGGCCCTGGGGCTCCACTATCCCGACCGCGATCCTGGTCCCGCCGATGTCGATCGCAAGCGCCGGACGGTCTATCGCCACGTTCAGCCTCCTGTGCAGCCGTTACCGCGTCCGCCGGACCGGTGACCGGCCATGCTCAGGCATTTCGGCCTGCGCAGGGGTCGCGGTGCTGCCGGTCCAGCCCGCCCGCAGCCTGACCTGGTAGATGTGCGAAGACGGCGGTAGGGACATAGTGTCGAAAGGTGCAGCCACACAGCCAGTCCCCCCTCAGCATGTCGCAGCCCGGGGGCATCCCGGCAGCGGCCACTCTGGCGGAGCTCCGCGCGAGCGGCCATGTGTACCGCAGCGTCAAGGAGGAAATCCGCCGCGGCCTGCTCGCGAGGATGCGCGCGGGAGAGGACCGGTTCCCTGGCATCATCGGGTTCGGCCAGACCGTGCTCCCGCATCTGGAGCGGGCGCTCCTTGCCGGACACGACGTGATTCTGCTCGGCGAGCGAGGCCAGGGCAAGACCCGGCTGATCCGGTCGCTCGCCGCGCTGCTCGACGAGTGGACGCCCGCTGTCGCCGGCTGCGAGATCAGCGACCATCCCTATGCGCCGGTGTGCGCGCGGTGCCGCCGCCTCGCCGCTGAGAAAGGCGAGGACCTGCCGGTCGCCTGGCGGCACCGGGACGAACGCTACGGCGAGAAGCTGGCGACCCCCGACACCAGCGTCGGTGACCTGATCGGGGACATCGACCCGGTAAAGGTCGCGGAAGGCCGGACGCTCGGTGACCCGGAGACAGTCCACTTCGGCCTGGTTCCGCGCACCAACCGCGGGGTCTTCTCCCTGAACGAGCTGCCCGACCTTGCCGAGCGGATCCAGGTGGCGCTGCTCAACGTGCTCGAGGAGCGGGACATCGGGGTCAGGGGCTACGCGCTGCGGCTGCCGCTCGACCTGCTGCTCGTCGCGAGCGCCAACCCTGAGGACTACACGAACAGGGGCCGGATCATCACGCCGCTCAAGGACAGGTTCGGCGCCGAGATCCGGACGCATTATCCGGCGACTCTCGAGGACGAGCTCGCCCTCATCCGGCAGGAAGCCCTCGTGTCCTGGGGCGGGGAGAACGACGAGGCGGAACTGCCCGACCATCTCGTGGAGGTGATCGCGCGGTTCACCAGGCTCGTGCGCGCGTCGCCCGCGGTGGACGCGCGATCCGGCGTTTCCGCGCGGTTCGCCATCGCTGCCGCGGAGGGCGCCGCCGCATCCGCCGTCAGGCGAGCGGCGCTCAACGGCGAGCGGGAAACCTCCCTGGGAAGCGCGGAACAGCCGGTGGCACGGGTCTGCGACCTGCCGGTCATCGTCGCCACGCTGCGCGGCAAGGTCGAGTTCGAGGTCAGCGAGGAGGGCCGCGAGCAGGAGGTGCTCGACCACCTGCTGCGCAGGGCAATCGCGGAAACCTTCCGCGGCAAGCTGGGCAGCGCCGACCTTTCCGGCCTGCTCGCCAGGTTCGACGAAGGCGGCACTGTCGAGTCGGGCGAGCTAGTTTCCGCGTCCGAGCTGCTGCAGCGGATCGGGGAGGTCCCCGGCCTCGCGAAGATCATGGGACGGCTCGGCATGGACGGCGGCGAGTCCTTCGGGCATGCCGCGGCCGCGATCGAGTTCGCGCTCGAGGGGCTGTACCTGATGCGCCGCCTTTCCAAGGACACCGTCGGCGGCTCGGCGGTCTACCGGACCTGAAGGGGCGGCCGTGGGCAGCTACACGTACGGGCAGTACTACGAGGGCCCGGATCCGCTCGCGCCGCCCTATGACGTCCGGGCCGCGCTTGACGAGATGGGCGACGCCGTGCTCGATGGCGCGGCGCCCGCCAGCGCGCTGCGCGATCTGCTGAGGCGCGGCCTCACCGGCCGCCGGGGCCTTGACGACCTGCTCAGCCGGGTGCGAGAACGGCAGCGGGAGATACGGAGCAGCGGCCGCCTGGACGGCATACTCGAGCAGGCCCGCGCGCTGCTCGACACCGCCGTCGGGCAGGAACGGGCCGAGCTCTTCCCCGACCCTGACGACGAGGCCAGGCTGCGTGAATCCGAGCTCGACGCCCTGCCTGCCGACACGGCACAGGCGATCCGGCAGCTGGCCGGCTACGACTGGCGCTCCGGCGCGGCCCGCCAGACGTTCGAGCGGCTCAGGGACCTGCTGCGCCGAGAGGTGCTCGACAGCCAGTTCCGTGGCATGAAGCAGGTTCTCGAGACTCCCGACCCGGAGGCGATGCACCGGGTCAGGGACATGCTCGCCGCGCTCAGCACAATGCTGGACGCGGACGCGCGCGGCGCGCACACCGCAGAGGACTTCGACCGTTTCATGGCGGAGTACGGCGATCTCTTCCCCGACAACCCGCGGAACCTCGAGGAACTCGTCGATTCACTGATCCGCAGGATGGCCGCGGCGCAGCGGCTGCTCGCCTCGCTCAGCCAGCAGCAGCGCGAGGAACTCGCCGGGCTGATGACGCAGGCGCTCGACGACGCCGGGCTCGCCGCCGAGATGGCCCGCCTCGCCGACGCGCTGCGAGCCCGCCGTCCCGACATGGACATGGCGGGCATGGAAGGCGACGGGCAGCTGACCGGCGACGAGCCGCTCGGCCTTGGCGACGCGACCACCGCGCTCGCCGAGCTCGCGGACCTTGCCGAGCTCGAAGACGCGCTGCGGCAGGACTATCCGGGGGCCCGCCTCGACGACGTCGACGAGAGCGCGATCAGGCGTGCGCTCGGCCGTCAGGCGGTTGACGACATGGAAGCCCTCCGCCAGATCGAGCGGGAGCTCGAGCGCCAGGGATACCTGCAGCGCAGCGGGGGAAGGCTGGAGCTGACGCCCAAGGCGGTGCGCAGGCTGGGCGAGACCGCGCTGCGCCGCGTCTTCGCCGATCTCACCAGGGGCGGCAGCGGAGACCACGAACAGCGCGACGCGGGACAGGCCGGAGAGCTGACCGGCAGCACGCGGCCGTGGCTTTTCGGCGATGAGCAGCCGATCGATACCGCCGCGACGGTGCGCAACGCGCTGCTGCGGGATGCCATGACACAGCGCCGGGGAGCGGGCGTCCGCCTGTCCGCCCGCGACTTCGAGGTCGCGGAGACCGAGCGGCGCTCCGCCGCCGCCGTGTGCCTGCTCGTGGACCTCTCGTACTCGATGGCACTGCGCGGTACCTGGGGCGCCGCCAAGCAGACCGCGCTCGCGCTGCATGCGCTTGTACGCAGCAGGTTCCCGCAGGATGCCATCCAGGTGGTCGGCTTCTCCAACTACGCGCGCGAGCTACGCGAGACCGACCTGGCCGGGCTTGGCTGGGACATGGTGCAGGGCACGAACCTGCATCATGCGCTTGTGCTGGCCGGCCGTTACCTCGACAGGCACCCGGAGCACGAGCCGGTCGTGCTCATCGTGACCGACGGCGAGCCCACGGCCCACTTGCAGCGGGACGGACGGTCCTGGTTCGACTGGCCGCCGTCACGGGAGACCCTGGAACTCACCCTGGCCGAGGTGGACAAGATGACCCGCCGCAGGGCGGCGCTGAACATCTTCATGCTCGCCGAGGATGACCGGCTCACCGCGTTCGTGGAGAACGTGGCGAGGCGGAACGGCGGGCGAGTGCTCCGCGCGGTGCCCGAGCGGCTGGGCGAGTACGTGGTAAGCGACTTCCTCCGCGCGCGCCGCGGCAGCCGACGATAAATTTATATTGACGCTTCTGTTACTGTCCCGCCTCCTTCGGCGCGACGTAGTACCGTGCGGCTCGCGGCAACAGCCGATTGGGCCGGACCGGCGGAGGCAGAGCGGGATCCGGTACGTCTCCGAGGAGGACGAAGTGAGTTCTGTCAGCGCATCAGGCGGGCGGCCAGCGGGCCGCATGCTCGCCGCCGTAGTTCTCGCGATTATCGCGATCTTGGCCATCATCGCCGGCATTATCTATGCGACCACGGCCGAGGCATCCCTGCCCAGCTTCCTGCCAGGTCACCAGGCCGGCACGGGGCATCACCCGATTCGCGCGGTCGCCGCGCTCGTCGTGGGCGTCGCCCTCCTTGTCGTCGCCTGGTTCACATACGCCTACAAGGCCAAGGCGAGCGCCACGGCCGGCAAGAGCTGACGAGCCAGCGACCGGGGCCCGGTGCCCCGCGGATTCCGCCGACCACGCTGGGCACCGGGTTCCCGTGTCGTACCTGAGTGATCAAAATCCAGCTGGGTAGTATCGGCGCATGTCCTTTTCCGACCGGCTGGTGCTGTGGCTGCACATAGGCTTCGCTATCTTCACCATCGGGCCGGTCACGATCGCGGCCATGTCGACACCGCGGTACATCAGGAAGGGCAACATTCCCGTCGTCAGGTACCTGTCCAGGATGACCAGGGTACTTGGCCTCCTGTCACTCGGGGTGCTGCTCTTCGGGCTGATCCTGGCCCAGTCGAAGAGCGACTTCAGCCACCCGTGGCTGACCATCTCGACCACGCTGTTCGTGGTCGCCGCCGTCCTCATGCTGATAGTCATGCGCGATCAGCATCGTGCGATAGCCGCGCTGGAGACAGCGAGCGCCCGCGGCGCGGCGGCGCCAGACGGCGGCGCGAGAACGGAGGACGCGGATCTGGCCGGAGTGACCGCGGCGGCCGAGGAGCCGTCCGCGGCGGCTCAGGAGCCTGCCGGGGCATCGGAGGGTACGCCGCCGCGCGCGGCGGTCGCGGGCACGGGTGAGGCCGCCGGGCAGTTCGCGGCGGCTGACGTGGCCACGGTCGAAAGGGGACGGATCGCCTCCATGGCGGGCGTGGTCAGCCTGATCTGGCTGGTGATCCTCGTGCTCATGGTCTGGAATGGCTGACCCGCTGATCGTCCGGGCACTACTGGTCACGCCCAGTCAAGGGCATGGCGGAGGTCGTCGAGGAGATCGTCGCAGTTCTCGATGCCGACGGAGAGCCGCACCAGGTCCTGCGGCACCTCAAGCGCCGAGCCCGCCGCCGACGCGTGCGTCATCCGGCCTGGATGCTCGATCAGCGACTCCACCCCGCCGAGCGACTCGCCGAGCGTGAACAGCCGGGTCCGGCCGCAGGCGGCCACCGCCGCCTCTTCCCCGGCCCGCAGGCGGAACGACACCATCCCGCCGGACCCGCGCATCTGCCTGGCCGCCAGCTTGTGGCCGGGGTGGGACGGCAGCCCGGGGTAGAGAACCTGCGCCACCGCGGGGTGGCCGGCCAGCATCCCGGCCACCCGGGCCGCGTTCACGCAGTGCCGGTCCATCCGCACCGCGAGGGTCCGGATCCCGCGCAGCGTCAGCCACGCGTCGAACGGGCCCCCCACCCCGCCCGTCGCGTTCTGGTGGAAGGCCAGCCGGTCGCCGAGCACGGCGTCCGCGACGACAAGCGCGCCGCCCACCACGTCCGAATGGCCGCCCAGGTACTTCGTCGTGGAATGCACCACCACGTCGGCGCCGAGTGCGAGCGGGCGCTGCAGGTACGGCGAGGCGAACGTGTTGTCCACCACGAGCAGCGCGCCTGCCTCATGGGCGGCCTCGCCGAGGGCGGCGATGTCGGCGATGTCAAGCATCGGGTTCGTGGGCGTCTCGGCCCAGACCACCCGGGCAGGCCGCCGCGCCAGGGCCTGGCGGACTGCCGCGGCGTCGGAGATCCGCACCGCGCCGTGGCTCACCCCCCACCGGTCGAGGATCCGTGCGAGCAGCCGGAACGTGCCGCCGTAGGCGTCATCCGGGATCAGCACGTGATCGCCTGGCCCGCAGACCACACGGAGCAGGCCGTCCTCGGCCGCCATCCCCGAGGCGTACGCGAGGCCCCGCGCCCCGCCCTCCAGCGCGGCGAGGCACTCCTCGAGCGCGCTCCTTGTCGGGTTCGCGGATCGCGAGTACTCGAAGCCCCCGTGGGCGCCCGCACCGTGATTGCCCGCACCGTCGGCGATGCCCCTGCCGCCGCGCAGGCCGCCCACGCCATCCTGCTTGAACGTGGAGACCTGATAGATCGGCGGGACGACTGCCCCGGTGAGCGGATCAGGCTCCTGGCCCGCGTGGATCGCCAGCGTCTCGAACCCGTCATCACTCGTCATGCAGAACCCATCTGTGGATGACCGTCACGACCCCTGATCACGCTCCCCGCCCCTTCGCCCGCTATACCGAACGGGCTCCGCCGTATGCTACGCCGTCCAGATGGCGCTCCTGCCAGCCCTTCGCCCGCCATATCGAACGGGCTTCGCCGTGTGCCACGCCCAGCCCAGATGACCGTCCTGCCCTCCGAACGCCAGCGCCGGCAAAGCCCGGCGATCCTCGCCACGGCCAGCAGCGAACTACAGCAATGGTCCATTCGCGCAGTCAGGTGTGTATGAATGGACCATTGCTGTAGTTACTATGGCCCGGCGGCTGGGCCGCGGCCTGGCAGGATCACGGCATGCAGGCTTCTGAATTACCCACCCCGGCATGCCCGGCTCGTTCATCGTGCTGGACTTCCCCGACCCGGCCGACCAGAGCCTTGTATATCTCGACAGCATGGCAGGCGACCAGTTCCTGGAGGATGTAGCCGCGATACGCCGGTATACCCTGATGTTCGAACACCTTCGCGCCGCCGCTCTCAGGCCGGGCGCAACCGATGCGCTGCTGGCGGCGATGGCTGCGGAGACGTAATTGAGAGGATGTGCGGGATGAACCTCCCCGATCTGTCCCGCGCCCAGTGGCGCAAGAGCAGCCACAGCAGCTACAACGGCGAGTGCGTCGAAGTCACCGTGGTCGGCCACACCCAGTGGCGCAAGAGCACCCACAGCAGCGCCAGGGGCGCATGCGTCGAGGTCGCGCAGAGCATCGACGGCCTGCCCGGCGTCGTAGCGATCCGCGACTCCAAGAACCGCGACGGCCCGAAGCTAGCCTTCACCCCCGCTCAATGGCAAACCTTCACCACCACCCTCCGCACCCCCGCCCTCAACCCGCGCTAGCCGCCAGGCCCTGACCCGACTCCCGTAGGCCAGGCCGACGCCAGCTCGGGAATAGCTCCCGCCTGTACACCACGGTAACCTGCCGGGAACTGTCGCGAGCTGGGCCACATCCCTACGATGTGAATTCGTGAGCTTATTTACGATGCAAATTCGTGAGCGCCAGGCATCACGACCTGAATCTTTGGCTTTGTTGACAGAAACTCCCTGACTTCATATGCTCATATGAATGCTCCCCGCCGTCACGGGCAACCTGGACTGGCGGGGCTTATTTTTTTTGGGGGAGGGGGGAGGGGGTTCGTGCCCGATCGTGTTGTTGTGTTCCTCGACTGGCAAAATGTGTACAAAGGGGCACGCGAGGCGTTCTGCGCTCCGCATGCTCCACACTGGCACGGCCAGGTCGATCCCGTCGACCTGGCCCGGCACCTAGCGGACGACAGCCCATTCGACCGCAGCCTTCACCAAGTGCGGATCTACCGCGGCCCGCCTTGACCGCGGCGTGATCACGGTGGTCCCGGTCACGTCGAATACCGAGCGCGTCTACCCGTTCCACGTCCTGCTGCGGTCAGAGGTGACCGGGCTCCGCCGCGACTCGAAGGCCCAGGCCGAGCAGGTCCGGTCGGTGGCCGTGGAGCGCGTCGGCGCCCCGTCTAGGCACGGTACCCGCAGCCGTGATGGCAGAACTCGACCGAGCCCTCCGCCTCCACCTCTCCCTATGATGCGCATTCCGGACTTTCCCAGGTGTGAAGATCAGCGTGATAAAAATGTGACCGTGGACGTCACTTCTGCCGCACGATGATCTTCACACTGCGTTACACGGTGATCTTGACTCAGGCAAACGATCTAGGTGCCGGGGGAGGCGAGGAAGGTGAGGACGTCCTGGCGGGTGATCATGCCGGCCGGCTTGCCCTCCACGAGGACGACCGCAGCGCCCGCCTTCTCCAGGGCGGCGACCGCCCTGGAGACCGGCTCGCCGGAGCCGACCATCGGAAGCGGCGGCGACATGTGACCGCTCACCGGATCCCGCGGCCCCGCCCGCCCGGTCACGAGCGCGTCGAGCAGATCGCGCTCCACGATGGAGCCGATCACCTCGGCGGCCATCACCGGCGGCTCCTCTTTTATGACGGGAAGCTGGGAGACGTCGTACTCGCGCAGCGTCTCGATGGCGGCGGCCACGGTCTCCCCCGGGTGAGCGTGCACGAACTGCGGAAGCCCGCCCGCCTTCCTGGCCAGCACTTCCGACACCCGCGGCTCGGTGGTCTGCGCGGAGAGGAAACCGTAGTCAGCCATCCAGTCGTCGTTGAAGATCTTCGAAAGGTAGCCGCGGCCGCCGTCGGGCAGGAGCGCGACGATCACGTCGCCCGGGGCCGCGGCGGCCGCCACCCGCAGCGCGGCGACGACGGCGAGGCCGCAGGATCCGCCGGTCAGCAGCGCCTCCTCGCGGGCCAGCCGCCGCGTCATCAGGAAGGACTCCGCATCGCTTACCGCGATCACCTGATCGCAGACGGACGGGTCATAGGTCGCGGGCCAGATGTCCTCGCCGACCCCCTCGACGAGGTACGGCCTGCCCGATCCGCCCGAGTAGACCGACCCTTCAGGATCCGCGCCGATCACCTGGACCCGGCCGCCTGAGACCTCCTTCAGGTACCGCCCGGCTCCGGTGATCGTGCCGCCAGTGCCGATGCCCGCCACGAAGTGGGTGACGGTCCCTTCGGTCTGCGCCCAGATCTCCGGGCCGGTCGAGTGGTAGTGCGAGGCCGGGTTCTCCGGATTGGCGTACTGATCGGGCTTCCAGGCGCCGGGGATCTCGCCCGCCAGCCGGTCGGAGACGCTGTAATACGACTCCGGGTGGTCGGGCGCGACCGTGGTGGGGCAGACCACGACCTCGGCGCCGTACGCGCGCAGCACGCTGATCTTGTCCTGGCCGACCTTGTCCGGGCAGACGAAGACGCACCGGTACCCCTTCTCCGCCGCCACGATCGCCAGGCCGACGCCGGTGTTGCCAGAGGTCGGCTCCACGATCGTCCCGCCGGGCCGCAGCGCGCCCGACGCCTCCGCCGCCTTCACCATGCGAAGCGCGATGCGGTCCTTCACAGAGCCGCCCGGATTGAAGTACTCGACCTTGGCCAGCACGTCAGGAGCGGTCCCGTGCGCTACCCGCAGCCCGCGGGTGACCATCCTCAGCCTGACGAGCGGCGTGTTGCCCACGAGCTCAATCAGGGAATCATGCACCTGCATGACCCCGACCGTATCGGACGCACCCGGAGCCGCCGCCGTCACGCCCCGTGTCCGCTGACGTAAGCTACTTTCGGGTTAACTACGATACCGAGGGAGGCAGCTGCCATGCCGGAGGCAGTCATCGTCGCAACCGCACGCTCACCCATCGGCCGGGCGTTCAAGGGATCACTGACCGGCATCCGGCCGGACGACCTGACCGCACTGATCATCTCCACCGCCCTCGCCAGGGTGCCTGAACTCGACCCCGCCGATATCGATGACCTGATGCTCGGCTGCGGGCTGCCCGGCGGCGAGCAGGGGTTCAACATGGCCCGGGTGGTCGCCGTACTGCTCGGTTACGACAGCCTGCCGGGCACGACCGTCACCAGGTACTGCTCGTCATCGCTGCAGACCACGAGGATGGCCTTCCACGCGATAAAGGCCGGCGAGGGCGACGTGTTCATCTCGGCCGGAGTGGAGTGCGTGAGCAGGTTCACCGCGGGGAGCAGCGACAGCTGGCCTGACACTCACAATCCGGTTTTCGCAGATTCCGAGGCCCGTACCGAACGGGTACGGGATGGCGGCACGCCCACATGGCACGATCCGCGCTCCGACGGCGCGGTGCCCGACATCTACCTGGACATGGGGCAGACCGCGGAGAACGTCGCGGGCCTGCGCGGGATCACCCGGCAGCAGCAGGACGAGTTCGGCGTGCGATCGCAGAATCTCGCGGAGAAGGCGCTCGCCAACGGGTTCTGGCAGCGTGAGATCACGCCGGTGACCGTTCCCGACGGCACCGTTGTGAGCGCCGACGATGGCCCCCGGCCGGGAACCACGCTGGAGAAGGTGGCGGCGCTGAAGCCAGCGTTCCGGCCGGACGGGACGGTCACCGCGGGCAACTGCTGTCCGCTCAATGACGGGGCCGCCGCGGTGATCGTGATGAGCGACCGCAAGGCCGCCGAGCTCGGGATCACCCCGCTCGCGCGGATCGTCTCTTCCGGGGTGTCCGCGCTGTCGCCGGAGATCATGGGGCTGGGGCCGGTGGAGGCGTCGGGGCGCGCCCTCACCCGGGCAGGGATGACGATCAGCGATATGGACCTCGTCGAGATCAACGAAGCGTTCGCGGCCCAGGTCATCCCGTCATACCAGGACCTGGGCGTCGGCATCGAGAAGCTGAACGTGAACGGCGGCGCGATCGCGGTGGGGCACCCGTTCGGCATGACCGGCGCGCGGATCACCACGACGCTGCTGAACAGCCTCCAGTTCCACGACAAGGCATTCGGCCTGGAGGCCATGTGCGTGGGCGGCGGCCAGGGCATGGCAATGATCTTCGAGAGGCTGGGCTGACCTGGAGCGCGAGGGCCCTGACGCACGGTGATGGCATCCTCGCCGCCGCGCGCCCTCGCGCCCCAGGGTTACCAGCGGGCGGATACACGACTTACAGGGCATTACAGAAAGTCGGTGCCCAGGGCTTGTCAGGCGCGCGAGGGTGGTGCAGTGTCGGCAGCAAGAGGAGCTCACCCTGGAGGTGCCAATTGCCGCTGAATCACTCTCCGGAGATGCACAAAAACCTCATCGCTCGCATCCCTGGCGTCACGGGACGTGACCTCCCGGAGTGGTTCAGGAGCCTCGAATCCGGCCCGGCCTTCCTGCGCTGCGAGGAGCGCGTGCACTGGCTGTCCGACGAGCACGGGCTCTCCCATGGCTACGCGAGCGCGATCGTGCACGAGTACGAGATGCGCAGGCGTAGCAGGCTGAACAGCGCCTGACGCGTGCTAGCCAGATGACGGCGGAGCAGGCTCGAGAGTTCCTGCGCGCCCACCACCGCGGCGTGCTCGCGACCACGAGGGCAGATGGCAGGCCGCAGCTGTCGCCTGTGACAGCCGCGGTGGACGGCGACGGACGGGTGATCATCAGCACCCGTGAGACAGCGATCAAGACCAGGAACATCCGGCGCGATCCGTACGCCTCGCTGTGCGTCTTCGGTGAGTGGGTCCAGGTCGAGGGGACCGCCGAGGTGATCTCGCTTCCCGATGCGATGGAACTGCTGGTGGACTACTACCGCCGATCGGCGGGCGAGCACCCCGACTGGGACGACTACCGCGCCGCCATGGCGCGCGACCGCCGGGTAGTCGTCCGCGTGACGATCACGCGGGCGGGCCCCAGCATCAGCGGCTGAGCAAGCTAGCTCAGCTAATCATCGCAGGTCTGCGCATTGGGACGAAAATATGCTCCCGCGGTGGATCCTTATACCCTTGAGTAACGACTTCCTGCGGCACGTGCATCTGCATGAGCACAGTTCCTGTGACGACGCAATGTAAGCCGGCGATGGCGTTGTAACAAGACGGCTTATTGTTGACTGAACATACAGCCGAACAGCGGCCGGGCCGACGAATCGGGAGCGATCAGCGGGGCCGAAGAATTCTACTATCTCGCCTAGGAGTTAGGGAACCTTCGCTCTCCCGCTTCAGCACTGGCCGACGAAGCCCGAGGTCTGCTACACCCGCACTTAGCTGCGCAGATCTCACTCCTGAAGAGTGCCCCCGGTCGGAGTCGAACCGACACTGGGGACCCTTTTAGGGGGCCGGCCTCTTCCCTTGGGCTACGGGGGCTGGCTAATGATACCCCGGCAGGTTCAGATAGCCGCTGAGTAGACAAATATGTCTTGTCCGATTTCCCCAGGATGACTTTATCTAATTGCCCCTTTGCGCAAACTGTAAGCAGGGCGTGACGGTTGCGTTGATCAACATGAGCGCGGCGTAACCGGCGCAACTGCCTGGATCTCAAGGATGCGTCATATTGACTTGATCATTTCTCACATCGATGAACGTTTAGTGTTGTGTCATTAGCTCTAAAGGGCCATTGATGTGAGCAGCTACCGCTGAATGAAATTTGAAAAATATGAAATATAGGGATAATTCAGACAATGCATGATTGGACACTGGTACACAAACCTACGTGGGATTGCGCCATCTGCCGGTGCGTTCCCGGGCCAGGTGCGTCCGGCCTGGGACTCTGTTGCCGACGCTAGAGGCCGGCCAGGGCGGCGGCGCCGCGGAACACGGTGTCAAGCATGTCCTGCGTGACCCGCCCGGTAAACGTGTTCTGCTGGCTGGGGTGATAGCAGCCCATGAGCAGCACGGGGCCGTCCCCCCTGGCCAGTTCGACCTCAATCCCGTGCCCGAACGCCGGACGCGGTCGCGGCAGCCCGAATCCGGCCGACCGCAGAGCAGGCCACACGGCCTGCCAGGCGAACCCGCCGAGGCAGACGATGACACGAAGGCCCGCTGCCATCTGGGCGAGCTCGGCGGCAAGCCACGGCGCGCAGATGTCTCGCTCGCCGGGCGTCGGCTTGTTGTCCGGCGGCGCGCACCGGACCGCCGCGGTCATCCGTGTGCCAGTCAGCCGCTGGCCGTCCCCTGCCGTGACGCTGACCGGGCCGGTCGCGAGCCCGCACCGGTAAAGCGAGCCGAAAAGCGCGTCGCCGCTGCGGTCACCCGTGAAGATGCGCCCGGTGCGGTTGCCGCCATGCGCGGCGGGAGCAAGCCCCACGATCAGCAACCGCGGCCGGTCGGCGCCCCAGCCGGGCACTGGCCGCCCCCAGTATCGCTCGGCCTGGAAGGAGCGCCGCCTGACCGCGGCTATATGCTCCCTCCAGCTGACCAGCCGCGGGCATGCACGGCATACGGACTCCCGCGCGGCGAGTTCCCCCAGCGTCGGCGCTCCTGCCGCCAGGACGCGAACGGCCTCCGCGTCCCGCGCGACTGGAGTGGCGGCGATCGCAGGGTCTTCTGGCCATCCGCTGCCTGCCGGGACGTACCGGGGCGTCTGCTGCGGGCTGGCAGGCTCGCACGCGTCGTCTGGGCGGTTCATCCGGGCGACACCATCGACCACGCGATGCCGTCCAGGATGTCGTGCTCGCTGGCCGCGACCGCGTCGAACCCGAACCGTGCCACGATCCGGTCGAGTACCAGCGCCCCTGCCCCGATTACGTCGATCCTGCCTGGATGCATCACGCCGATCGTGGCGCGTTCGGCGCGGGTCTGGGCGAGCAGTCGCCACGTCACCGCGTGCACCTGCCCTGCCGGAATGCGGGCGTGATGGATGCGGGCGGAATCATACGCGGGCAGCCCAAGCGCGATCCCGGCCACCGTGGTGACCGAGCCGGCCAGGCCGACCAGCGTCCTCGCGCGCCTGACGGGCACCTTGCTCGCCGCTTCGTCCAGCGCGGAGTCGATGTCCGCTGAGGCCGCGGCTAGCTGCTCCCCGGTCGGGGGATCACCGTGCAGATGCCTTTCGGTGAGCCGGACGCAGCCGATATCCACCGACACCGCCGCCGATACCTCCGGCGCCGCCGATCCTCCCCCCATGTCGCCGAGCACGAACTCCGTCGACCCGCCGCCTATATCCACGACCAGGCACGGGGACGCCGGAGGCTCGGCCGCCCTGACCAGCTCAGTTGTCGCGCCGGCGAAGGACAGCCTCGCCTCCTCGTCCCCGGTAAGCACCTCGGGAACGATCCCGAGCACCTCCTCGACACCGTGCACGAACTCGGCGGCATTCGCCGCGTCCCTTGTCGCGCTCGTCGCGACGAACCGGACGGCGCTCGCCGATCTGCGGGCTATAGCCGCCGCATAGTCTTCGAGCACACGGAGCGTGCGGGCCAGGGCGTCCGCCGCGAGGCGCCCGGTCTTGTCGACTCCCTGTCCGAGCCGGACGATCTCCATCCGCCTGTCCACGTCGGTGAGGTCACCGCGCAGGGGGTCGACATCAGCGATGAGCAGGCGAATCGAGTTGGTGCCGCAATCGATAGCGGCCACCCGGACCACGTCAGTCATGATCGCCTCGTGCGGGTTCCACACAGGGCCCCGGCGCCCACCACGCGCCTACGGCCGCCGCCACCTCACGGCCGAATGGGTTCGCGCCGGGCACGGCAAGCTCGTGGGCGAGCAGCGCGTGCAGGCACTTGACCCGCTCCGGCATGCCGCCGGCGCTCTGCGTACCTGGCGGCAGCGGCTCGAGGCCGGCGGCACGGGCTGCCGCATCACGCCTGGCGAGATAGTCGCGGTGCGCTGACTCGTAAGCCCGGCGCAGGCTGTCATCACCCGTTAGCCGCTGCGTCATGGCTTTCATCATGCCGCCCGCCTCCAGGCTGCCGACTGCCGCGACCGCTCGCGGGCAGGTCAGGTAGAACAACGTGGGAAACGGGCTGCCGTCAGGCAGCCTTGGTGCCGTCTCCGCCACGGCTGGCAGCCCGCAGGGGCAGCGGTGAGCGACCGCGCGCAGGCCGCGGGGCGGCCGGCCCAGCTGGGCGCCGACAAAGGCGGCATCCGCCGCGCTGATCGCCGCCGGGCCAGCCGATGCCGGGCCGGTCAATGCTGGGCTCCCTGGTCGGCCTGCTGCACCGACCGCCATACCCTGGAGTACCACGGAGTCGCCGCGGCGGCGGCCGTCCGTGGCTGGGGGAGGCCGACGACTGGCTTGCCGTCGATAATCTCGTAACAGGTCTCGTGCAGCATGCACATGTGCAGCTGGTCGCGGGCCTGCTGCTCGATGTAGGCCGGGTCGCTCAGCCGCTGCTGCTCCGCCTGGAGCCGGCTCACCTGCGCGGAAATCGTCCCCTGCTCCGCTTCAAGCTGGTCGATCTGGCGGCGCTGCGCGATGTACTCCCGCACCGGGTAGGCCAGGCTAAGCGCGATGGCGCAGATCACCACGGCCAGGACCGCGGCCCGGCTGGTGATCCTGGGCCGCGGCCGCCGGACGGGAGGCTGCGACACTAGCCCTGCGCCGCGAACCGGGGGAAGCTGCCGGCCCCCGCGTAAGCCGCCGCGTCACCGAGGAGTTCCTCGATGCGGAGCAGCTGGTTGTACTTGGCGACGCGCTCCGACCGGGCGGGCGCGCCTGTCTTGATCTGCCCGCAGTTCACCGCCACCGCGAAATCGGCGATGGAGGTATCCTCTGTCTCCCCAGACCTGTGACTGATCATGCAGCTGTACCCGCTGCGGTGCGCGAGTGCAACGCAGTCCAGCGTCTCGGTCACCGAGCCGATCTGGTTCAGCTTGACGAGCAGCGAGTTGGCGGTTCCCTCCGTGATGCCCCGGCGCAGCCGCTCCGGGTTGGTGACGAAGATGTCGTCGCCAACGATCTGCACCCGGCTGCCGACCGCCGCGGTCAGCGCCTGCCAGCCGGCCCAGTCCTCCTCGGCGAGCGGGTCCTCGAGCGACACGAGCGGGTAGGCATCCAGCCACTGCTTGTAGATCTCAGCCATCTCCGCCGCGCTGCGTGGCCTGCCCTCGAATGCGTAGCTTCCGTTCGAGTAAAACTCCGTGGCCGCCGCGTCCACCGCCAGCGCGATGTCCCGCCCGGGCGTGAAGCCCGCCTTGCCGATCGCCTCGACGATCAGATCGAGCGCGGCCCTGTTGTGCTCCAGCTCAGGGGCGAAGCCTCCCTCGTCACCGACGCCGGTCGCCAGGCCGTGCTGCTTGAGCACCGCCTTGAGCGCGTGGTAGGTCTCCGCGCCCCAGCGCAGGCCCTCGGCGAACGTCCCCGCGCCGATCGGCGCGACCATGAACTCCTGGATGTCGACGTTCGTGTCCGCGTGCGCGCCGCCGTTGAGGATATTCATCATCGGCACGGGGAGCACGTGCGCATTCGGGCCGCCCAGGTAGCGGAAGAGCGGCAGGCTCGCCGCGTCGGCGGCCGCGTGCGCGACGGCGAGGCTCACCCCGAGAATGGCGTTCGCGCCGAGACGCGACTTGTCCGGCGTCCTGTCCAGGTCGATCATCGCCTGGTCGATGAGCCGCTGGTCGTCGGCGTCGTAGCCGAGCAGCTCCGGCTGGATCTCGTCGGTGATGCCCTGGACCGCCCGCCAGACGCTCTTGCCGCCGTACTCGTCGCCGCCGTCTCTCAGCTCGACCGCCTCGAACGCGCCCGTGGACGCCCCGCTTGGCACCGCGGCCCGCCCGATGGTCGCGTCGTCGAGCGCGACCTCGACCTCAATGGTCGGGTTGCCCCGGGAATCCAGGATCTGCCTGGCATGGATCGCTTCGATGGAGGCCACAGCCGGCTCCTCGCCTCTCTCTGCTACATCTGCGTCTGATGTCTGCTTCTGGTGTTTCCGCCCTGCGGCCGCGCCTCACACTGCACGCCACGCCTCTTGCCACACGCCGCAGGCGCGCATAATGATCAACTGACATGCCCGTATTGGGAGCCTAGTGGAATGACGGCACGCCCACGCAAGGGCCACGCCGTTACCGGCCGGACGCCGCACCGCGGGCCCGCCGGCGAGCGACGAGATGAGCCGCATCCGGCGCCAGCGTTACCGGCCGATGAACAGATACTCCGACGCGTCACACCGCCGTGCGGCCGCATGCGCGCCGAATGAATATCTGTGAATGAGCTGCGCAGCGCGTCGGTTACCTCGTGCTTGTATGAGAACGGCGTATACAGCTTCGCGAGCTTCCTGGTCCGCGTGTTCTCGAGAATCGTACGTTCAGGCCAGTAAACCGCAAGGCCCTCGAGGAAACGGTAACGCTTGATATAGCAGTGGATCCCATGTAACGGAGCCTGGGGAACGCCACCCGTGCGCACGACAGCCTCGCCGACGCGATTGAGCGGCCTGGCGGGCTCGTCAATCATGGAGACTGGGCGCGTTCCCAGGTGCGGACGCGGGCGCGGTAGCGGCGGGCCGCGGCGCGGAGTTCGGACTCGGGGTCGAGGTCGGCGCCGCGCGCCTTCGCCACCAGGCGGAGCAGCTCCGCGCCGAGATCACCCCCTGCGTCACCAGTTTCCGCCAGGTCGGCCAGTTCACCCGGGACGCCGACTCGCTCCGCGCGGCGCTGCAACTGTGCGGCAAGCGCGAGCGCGGGCTGGCCGAACGGGACGCCGTCCAGCGCGGAGGCAGGCGTGCCATCCGGCGAAGCCCGTTCGGCTGCCTTGATAGCGTCCCAGTTCCGCTTGACCTCGTCCGCGCCGGAGACGGTCACGTCGCCGAACACGTGCGGATGCCGGCGGACAAGCTTGGCGGTGATGCCGTCCGCCACGTCGTCGATCGTGTACCCGGTGCCGTCCGTCCGCTCGGCGGCGACACGGGCGTGGAACACGACTTGCAGCAGCACATCACCAAGCTCCTCGCGCAGAGCCCGGTCATCACTATTCTCGAGCGCCTCGATCGCCTCGTACGACTCTTCCAGGAGGTGCGGCGCGAGGGAGGCGTGCGTCTGCTTAGCGTCCCACGGGCACTTCACCCGCAGGGTATCCATCGTGGACACGAGGTCGAGCAACCGCGCGCCCGCCCGGCCATCCGGGCTGTCGCTGCCACCGCTATCGCTGCTACCGCTATCGCTGCCACCCGCCGACCCGGCATCGGGACCGCCGCCCGGCGGCTCGCCGAGCGCGCGCAGCAGCGCGGCCGAGGTCCGGGTCACGAGCAGGGCGAGCCTGCCGCGGACGGATCCTGGCAAGGCGGTGCCTAGCAAGGCGGTGCGAGCTGCGGCGCGGCTGACGGTGACGCCGAGGCAGCCGGGCTCTCGCCCGGCCCGGGCCGCGACAGGGTATCCGCCGCGGGGACGATGGCGAGCTGACTGTAGTCGACGGTGCCGAACTGCGGGTTGACCCTGATGTTCAGGCTCTTCGACGCCAGGCACTGAGCCTGGTTGAATCGCTGGCCGAGGGCCTGCTGCGCGGCTGTCGATGTCGGCACCTTGCCGCCGTCGTAGCGCGTGATGAGCACCGACTCGATCGCCTGGTACCTGCCGAGCTCGGTGAGCAGGTCCGGCGGGAGCCCGTTCGCGATCGCAAGCTGGGTCAGGCTCACGTTGGTCAGCCCGCCCTGCTCCGCGGCGCTCGTTATCTGCGCGAGCGCGGTCTGCGCCTGACCCGGGCTGACGGTGATGCCCTGCCGGCTGGCGAGCTGCTCCCGTACCTGGAACCTGACCAGCCAGGCAAGCACCTGCTGCGGCATCTGGGACGCGGGGAAAAGCAGCTGCACGCTCTTGGCGTTGGCCTGGTAGGCGCTGTTGAGCGATGCCACCTGCGCATCCAGGGCCGTGGTGGTGATCCGCTGGTTACCCAGGATCGCCGCCGCGCCCATCTTGACCGGGCCGCACGCGGCAAGCACTGTCCCCGCGGCGAGCACCGCGAAGGCCACCTTGATCGATGTGCGGAGCACAGCGATGTCCCTTCTCACACGTCCGATGCCACCGGCGCCACCGGCGCCATGCCGCCGAACACCGTCTCCACGAGCTCACCGCACCAGGCGAGCAGTTCCCTGTCACGGAGCAGCCGACCGCCGAGCGGCGCGGCAGGCGGCCGTGCCACGGGCACGCCGCCCGATGCGGACGGCGCCACCCCGGGCACAGCCTTCGGCACCGGTACGAGCATCGTACGCACCGCCGGTTTGAGCACCGTCTTCGGGTACAGCCGCTGCAGGCGCACCTGACGCGAGTCCGGCAGCTGCACCGGGGCGACCCGGACATACGTCCCCTGCTGCGTGATATCGGTGAGCCCGGACCTGCGGGCAACGGCGCGCAGCCGCGCCACCTCGAGCAGGTTCAGCACGGGCTCGGGCGGCTCGCCGTACCTGTCGTCAAGCTCCTCGCGTGCCGCTGCCACGTCGTCATCGGAGTCGATCGCGGCGATGCGGGTGTACGCCTCGAGCCGCAGCCGCTCACCGGGCAGGTAGTCGTGCGGGATGTGCGCGTCCACCGGAAGCTCGATCCTGACCTCGGGACGGTCCGCCGCCCCGTCACCCTTCAGCTCGCGGACTGCCTCGCCGATCATCCGGACGTACAGGTCGAAGCCGACGCCGGCGATGTGCCCCGACTGCTCGCCGCCGAGCAGGTTGCCCGCGCCGCGGATCTCGAGGTCCTTGAGCGCGACGTACATGCCCGCCCCCATCTCGGTGTGCTGGGCGACGGTGGCGAGCCGTTCATGCGCGGTCTCGGTGAGCGGCCGCTCGGGCGGGTAGAGGAAGTAGGAGTAGGCGCGCTCCCTGCCGCGCCCCACCCGGCCCCGCAGCTGGTGCAGCTGGGAAAGACCGTAGACGTCTGCACGGTCGACGAGGAGGGTGTTGGCGTTCGGGATGTCGAGGCCGGACTCCACGATGGTGGTCGCCACGAGCACGTCGTACGCTCGCTCCCAGAAATCGATCATGATCTTCTCGAGCGTGTGCTCGTTCATCTGGCCGTGCGCCACCGCGATCCTGGCCTCCGGCACGAGCTCGCCCAGCCTGGCGGCGACCTTGCCGATGGAGGCCACCCGGTTGTGCACGAAGAACACCTGGCCGTCCCTGAGCAGCTCACGCCGGATGGCGGCGGCGATCTGCTTCTCCTCGTAGGACCCCACGAACGTCAGAATCGGGTGGCGCTCCTCAGGCGGCGTGAGGATCGTGGACATCTCCCTGATACCCGCCACGCCCATTTCCAGCGTGCGCGGGATGGGCGTCGCCGACATCGCGAGCACGTCCACCTCGGTGCGCAGCCGCTTCAGGTACTCCTTGTGCTCGACGCCGAACCGCTGCTCCTCGTCGATGATCACGAGTCCCAGCTGCCTGAACCTGGTCTCAGGTGACAGCAGGCGATGCGTGCCGATCACGACGTCCACCGACCCGTCCGCCAGCCCGCGCAGCGTCTCCGCCACTTCCTTGTCACCCTGGAATCTCGACAGCGGCCTGACGACGACGGGAAATGGCGCATAACGCTCGCTGAACGTGGAGAAGTGCTGCTGCACGAGCAGCGTGGTGGGGACGAGCACGGCGACCTGCTTGCCGTCCTGCACCGCCTTGAACGCCGCGCGCACGGCGATCTCGGTCTTGCCGTAACCGACATCGCCGCAGATCAGCCGGTCCATCGGCACCGGCTTCTCCATGTCACGCTTGACCTCGTCGATGGCCCCGAGCTGATCGGGTGTCTCGACGTAGGGAAACGCGTCCTCGAGCTCGCGCTGCCACGGAGTATCGGGGCCGAACGCGTGCCCGGGCGACGCCGTCCGCGCCGAGTAGAGCCGGATGAGCTCGGCGGCGATCTGGCGGACCGCCTTGCGCGCGCGGCCCTTGGTCTTGGCCCAGTCCGCGCCGCCCAGCCGGTGCAGGCTCGGCGCCTCGCCGCCCACGTACCTCGTGACCTCGTCCAGCTGATCAGTGGGCACGTACAGCCGGTCCGGCGGCTGGCCCCGCTTGCCGGGCGCGTACTCGATCACCAGGTACTCCCTGGTCGCGCCCTGCACGGTCCTGCTCGTCATCTCCAGGTACCTGCCGACGCCGTGCTGCTCGTGCACGACGTAGTCGCCGGCCTTGAGCTGGAGCGGATCGATGCCGCCCCGCCGCCTGCTCGGCATCCGGCGCATGTCCTTGGTGCTCGCCCGCTGCCCGGCCATGTCGGTCTCTGTCAGCACCGCGAGCCTGACCGCAGGCCAGCTGAATCCCCGGTCGATGAGCCCGGTCGACACGTAAGGGACGCTGGGCTCGGGCGGCGCGTCCACGTCAGAGAGCCGGGCGCCGAGCCCCTCGCCGCGGAGCAGCTCCGCCAGCCGCTGCGCGGGCCCGTGCCCCTCCGTGACGAGGACCACCCGCCATCCGGCGGCCAGCCACTGCCGCACGTCCGCGATCACGCGCGCCGTATCACCGCGGTAGGCATGCGCCGGGCTTGCATTTATACCGAACGGCTGACGAGCTACGTCGCCTTCATCCGCGGGAGTCGGGAGTTCCCGGGCCGCCGCCATCCCGCTCCCGTTCGGAATATTCTGCTTTTCAATGCCGGGATCACTCCCGCCGAATGGCGTGATGGTCCACCAGGGGAGTGCGAGTCCTTCGGCGGCAGCGCGGATCCGGGTGATCGGCTGGAATGCCGCCGCCCCGAGGTCGATGGGCGCCTGGCCGCCCGCCGCGGCGTTCACCCAGGAGGCTTCGAGGAATTCCTGGCTGGTGCGGACCAGTTCGGCGGCCCTGGTGCGGATGCGCTCGGGGTCGCAGGCGACGATGATGCCGCCGGCGGGCACATAGTCGAGCAGCAGGTCCATCCGCTCGGCGAGCACGGGCGCGAACGCCTCCATGCCCTCCACCGGGATCCCGTCGGCGAGCTTGCCGAGGACGTCGGCGAGGCCTGGATGCTCCGCCGCCAGTTCCTTGGCCTTCTCCCGCACGGCCGGGGTGAGCAGCAGCTCACGGCAGGGCGGCGCCCACAGGCCGCCGCCGGCCGGTCCGAGGCTGCGCTGGTCGGCAACCTTGAAGAAACGGATGTCCTCCACCGTGTCGCCGAAGAACTCGATCCGCACCGGATGCTCGTCGGTCGGCGGGAACACGTCGAGGATTCCGCCGCGCACGGCGATGTCACCGCGCTTCTCCACGAGATCGCCGCGCGCGTAGCCGATCTCGACGAGCCGGGTGAGCACCTCGTCTGGGTCGCATGCCTGGCCGGCCCTCAGGCGGACCGGCTCGAGGTCCCCCAGCCCGGCGACGATCGGCTGCAGCAGGCTCCGGACCGGGGTGACCACGACAGAGAGCGGGCCCGCGGCGGGGTCGCCCGGATCAGGATGCGCGAGCCGGCGCAGCACGGCGATCCGCTGTCCGACGGTGTCGGAGCGTGGCGAGAGCCGTTCGTGCGGCAGCGTCTCCCAGCCAGGGAAACACGCGACGCTGGCCGGCGGCAGGAGCGAGCCGAGCGCGTCAGCGAGGTCCTCTGCCTCACGCGCTGTGGCGGTGACGGCGAGCACGAACCGGCGGGCCGGCCCGGCCAGGGCGGCGGCGAGGAACGGGCGCAGGGCCGGCGGCGCGACCAGGTCGGCCCCTTCCCCGGCCAAGCGCGAGCGCCCGGCCGCGGCGCCGTTAGCAGCGGCCCCGTTAGCCGCGGCGGAGCCGGCTCGCGCGGCGTCGAGTGCGCGGCTCAGCTCCGGGTCGTCGGCGATGACGCTGAGGAGTCCGGCAAGGCTCATGATGATGTCCCCGATGGCACGGCACCGTGCTGACGGCACGGCGCCCTTTGGGTGGGCAGCACAAAAGGCCCGTGTCCACGAAAAACCGGGTGTTCCCGACTCGCGCACGAGACATACCCAGTCTAGGCGCCCGGCGCTGCGGCTGTCCCTTCGCCCCTGCCCGGGATCAGCCGTCCGGGCCGGACATCCAGGGAGCCGCCGCACACCGGCCGTCGAGGCCCTTGACGCACCGGACAGCGCGACGGCCCCGCTCGCCGCGTCGTGCAGGCAGTGCGCCTCCGCGACGTTCCGCTTCTTATCGGCTACTCTAAGTTCTCATGACCGTGGCCGATGGCGCCACCGACCTGCCCGCCGGCGCGGACGTGCCCGCGGCGCGAAGCGGAAGCAGCCCGCAGTGCGCACCGGCGACGAGCGGGCTGTTCGCGCGGTGCGTCCAGGACCACGCCTGCCAGTACTTCGGGTACCCGCTCACGCTGCTGCGGGCAGGCTGCATGAGCCCGGCGGACGACCTGGGGCTCGACGAGCTGCACGACGACGGATTCGAGATCAGCGTCTTCGCCATCGATCAGGACCATCCCCTGACCAGGGCCGCGGCCACAGCCGCGGCCACGGCGGGCGCCGGCCCTGACCCGGAAGCGCCGCTGGCCACGCCCGCGCTGGGCACACCGCTCCTCGGCGACCTGCGCACCGTCCCGCTCCCGCCGCGCTCGTTCGACATCGTGCACTGCGCCCTGCTGCTCGAGCGGATCGCGCATGCCGAGCTGGTGCTCGACCGCTTCGTCGCCGCGCTCAAGCCCGGTGGCCTGCTGCTCCTTCGCATCCGCGACTCCGGCAGCGCGGCCGCTTTCCTCGACCGAGTCATGCCCGGGGTTGCCAGGCGGTTCATCTGGCGGCGCCTGCGGCCAGGGGAGCCCGGCCCGTTTCCTGCCGTCTACGAGCCGCTCGCGTCAGCACCCGGCATCCAGTCGTACGCCCTCAGGCGCGGCCTGGTGATCGCGCAGCGGGAGGCCCTGCGCACGCTGCCACGCGGGCCTGACCGGCTGTCGCGCGGACTCGCGGCCGCGCAGGCACTCGTCTCGAGGCTGACGCGGGGTCGGCTGACCGATTCCCGCGACGAGCTGCTCTACGTGATACGCAAGCCGGAGAACCGGTTCGCCCGCGTCGTATGACGCCGGGGGCCCGCGCCGCGCCCCATGTGCATGTGCGCCGCATAGCCCCAGCCAGGCCCGCGCCTCCGTATGGTTGTCGAAAGTACATGGTTGTCCGGCGGTCGACGCTGGGCGGACGGAGGTAAACGTGATAGCTGAGGTATCGGCAGGTCCCTCAGGGCCCTCCGGGCTGCCCCCGGAACTGGCGGAGTGGCCCGCGTGGACGCCGGATGAGCTGCAGCTCGCGGACCTCGAGATGCTGCTGTCCGGCGCGTTCGCGCCGCTGGCCGGCTTCATGCGCGCCGCGGACGTCGCCGCGGTCGCCGAACGCGGCAGCCTGGCCGATGGGACGCCATGGCCGGTCACCGTCACCCTGGACGTTCCCGCTGCCGCCATCCCGGCGGATGCGGACCATCTGGTTCTGCAGGATCAGGAGGGCACCCCGCTCGCCGTGCTCGAGATCACCGAGCGCCTGCCCGCGGCACCCGCGGCCGGCCCGCGAGCTGTCGCGGCGGGCGACGAAGCGGGCGGCACCCTCGTCCGGCTCGCCGGACCCGTGACAGCACTCCGTGAGCCGGCGCACGGGCCGTTCCGCCGGCTCCGGCGGCGGCCCGCCGAGCTCCGGGAAGAGTTCTCCGGCGGCACAGTGTCCGGTGGCACAGTGCCCGCAAGCCCGGTGCCCGCAAGCCCGGTGCCCGCAAGCCCGGTGCCCGCAAGCCCGGTGCTCGCCTGGGCCGGCCGGGGACCGCTGCACAGGCGGCAGATCGGGCAGCTCCGCCATCTGGCCGACCAGCTGAAGGCGAGGCTGCTGCTGCTTCCCCTGGTCGCGGGACCCGCCGATGTCGTGGTGCGGCCGGAGTCCCTCGTGCGTGCCGTGCTCGCCGCGCGGCAGCTCCTGCCCGCGGGCACGCTCGTGGTGCCGGTCCCGCTGGCCCCTCGTGCTGGCGGCGCGGGCGCCGAGTCCCGCGCGCGTGCCCTCGTAGCGGCCGCCTACGGGGCGACGCACCTGCTCGCGGACGCGGGCCAGGTCGTCAGCGGCGGCAGGAACACCGCGGTGATACTGCCGGGGATGGCCATCCCCCTGGCGACGGCGGGCGAGTGGGCGTATGACCCGATGTCCGAGGTGTGGCGGCCGCTGGCACTGATCGAGCCAGGAGCGGAGCGCGGCGAGCTGAGCAACGGCGAACTGGCGGATCTTCTCGACCGCGGCGAGCCGCCGCCGGGCTGGTTCACCCCGGAAGCGGTCGCCCGCGAGCTGCGCCGCGCCCGTCCGCCCCGCAGCGAGCGCGGTCTGGTCATCTTTCTCACCGGGCTTTCGGGTTCCGGCAAGTCCACCATCGCCCGCGATCTTCGTGACGCGCTGACCGAGCGGGGGGACCGGACGGTTTCCCTGGTCGACGGCGATCACGTGCGGCGGCTGCTCTCGGCGGGCCTTACGTTCTCGCGTGCCGACCGTGACCTGAACATCGCCCGCATCGGCTACGTCGCAGCCGAGATCGCGCGGCACGGCGGCATCGCCATCTGCGCGCCGATCGCGCCGTACGCCGCAGCCCGTGCCCGTGCCCGTGCGATGGCGGCGGAGGCCGGCGACTTCCTGCTCGTCTACGTCGCCACCCCGGTCGAGGTCTGCGAGGCACGGGACCGCAAGGGCCTGTACGCCAGGGCACGTGCCGGGCTGATCGAGGGCTTCACCGGGGTCTCCGATCCCTATGAGGAACCGCGCGACGCCGACCTGGTCCTCGACACCTCGGCCATGACCCGCCAGGAGGCCGTCGACGCGGTGCTCGGCGTCCTCATCTCCGGCGGCTGGCTGGACCGCACCGCCGGCTGATAACGCCCTGTACGAATCTCTCACGAAGGGGGAGATGGTGCGTCTTGATCGTCGCATTCTCTGTGACTCCGCTTGGCATCGGCGAAGACGTGGGCGAAGTCGTGGCAGAAGCTGTCCGCGTGGTACGCCAAAGCGGCTTGCCAAATCATACCGACGCGATGTTCACCAGCATTGAGGGTGAATGGGATGAAGTAATGCGCGTGATCAAGCAAGCCGTTGAAGCGGTGGCCGCGAAGGCCCCTAGGGTCAGCATGGTACTGAAGGCGGATATGCGTTCCGGCGTTACAGACGGCCTGACATCAAAAGTAGAGGCGCTTGAACGTTACCTTCATGCGCCGGGCGAGGATTAGGCATCAACTGCCGAGAGGCTTCCTCGAGCCAGGGCGGTAAGGTCAATATCCCTGGCCTGGTCGTAATGTGCTATGGGCCTTTTGAAAGACCCTCGCCTGCGCAAGCCATCATCCTCACACCGCCGCCACTCAGACACCCCGCGAACACGCCAGAGCCACGCATCTCAGGTGCACGTGCCGATCACCCGGCCGAACCGTATCGTCGCCCGGATCGGGGTGGTCGCAACGACATCAACCCGGGAAGCGATGCGGTTAGTCGTCGTCTTCTGAGCGGGCGCCCTCGTCGATGCGGCCGCCAAGATCGCTCACCCGCCCGCGCAGGCTGCCGAGCCTGGCGGCGAGCACTCCCGACATGGCATCACGCTGCCGCGCCAGCGCGACGAAGCTGACGATCCCGCTGACCAGGACGGCGAGCGCGGCAAGAAGCAGGCCACGGGCACCCACCAGATAGAGCAGGACGAGCGCCGCGACGAAGAGCAGGATCCGGGCCGAAGTGTAGGCCAGCATGGCTCGCATAACCCTCCCAGCCTATGACAGGCCCGCCGCGGCGGGTGCGGCCGACCGCAGGCCGGTGTGCCTGGCCCGGTGACGCGGGCGCGGCCGGGCGCAGTGCTGACCTGGGGGGACGACCCCCCAACGCCCCCCGCGGTGCTGACCTGGGGGGACGACCCCCCAACGCCCCCCGCGGTGC
>WNFD01001597.1_pt1 | contig 40654 bp, 42 predicted proteins | sample 5400491 | NCBI WGS metagenome assembly WNFD01 (sample SAMN13153343, study PRJNA577476) | soil metagenome | isolation source: 120 cm saprolite under Douglas fir tree site 2 hole 2 replicate 2 | place: USA:California | collected 2015-04-18
CGGCGGCAGCCTCAGCGGTCGCCTGAGCGCGATTCAGATCCAACTCCGCAGCCGATTCGTGCGTCGTTCGCAAACGCACAATGTACTTCGGCCCGGAGTCGTTCTTAACCGGTCAGTCGGGCGACTTTCGGGTGCATTCCGCCGCGTTCGAGCTGGTCGGATCTGAGGGAGCGGATCAGGTCGAGGCTCTCGCGCCGCACTGACTCGAACTCCTTCAGCAGGTCTTGTGAATTGCGTTCGCCGTCGCGGCGGGCGCGTGCGATGCCGGCCTGGTCCCATGGGTGCAGCTGAGGCTCGTCCTCGCGCAGGATCGTCCGCACTCGTCCCGCGAAGCCCCGCCGCTCGGCTTCGGTGACGTGGCCCACGACCTCGTTCACGCACCATTCCTCGGGCGCCGGCCGCCACGACGCGAATCCGTGGGGTAGGGCGCGCAGAAGGCTCGCGTAAGCCTGGCCTGAGATCTCTAGGATGCCGGCGATCTCGCCGGGCGTCACGGCGCCGGGACGAGCAGGGTCACGGGATTCTCGATCAGACGCTTGACCTCGGCCATGAACTGCGCCGCGGTCGCGCCGTAGAAGACGCGGTGATCCACGGAGAGGGTCATCCTCATCACCTTGCCCGCCGCGATCCTATCGCCCTCGACCACCGGGACGTCTTTGATCGCACCCACCGCCAGGATGGCCGCCTCAGGCGGGTTGATGATCGCGACGAACTCATCGACTCCATACATGCCGAGGTTGGAGATGGAGAACGTCGCACCGCTCAGATCGCCCTCACTCGGCCGGCCAGAGCGCGCTCGCTCGATGACCTGGCGAGACTCGATCGAGATCTGGATCAGGTCTTTCAGGTCCGCGTCGTGAACCACCGGGACCAGCAGGCCCATGCCCTGGCTCGGCGCGACCGCGAGGCCGATGTTGATCGCACGCTTGCGCTGAAACCGCCCGTCGACCCACGACGAGTTGACCTCGGGGAACTTGCGCAACGCCAGCGCGCAGGCGCGGACCAGGAAGTCGGTCATCGTCACCTTCTCGGCGCCGGGCACCGAGTCCTTGAGCTGCTGCCGCATGCTTACCGCGAGGTCGACGCGCGCCTCGACCGTGACCTGAAACTCGGGGACGGTCGACTTCGCTTCCGCCATGCGGCGGGCGATGGTCGCCTGCATGCGCGAGGGCTCGATGACCTCCACGTCGGGTCCCGGGGCGCGCTCGGTCGCCGGCTGAGGGCGCCTGCGATCCGACTGGGGCTTCGAGCTGCCTGCCGCAAGCACGTCCTCTTTGACGATCCGGCCCTCCGGGCCGCTGCCCTTCACCGAGCTGAGGTCGACGCCCATCTCCTCGGCCAGGCGGCGGGCGAGGGGGGACGCCTTGACCTCGCGGCCGTTCTGCCCGTCTTGTCCTCCCCGTTTACGGGGAGGTGGCGGCGCAGCCGCCGGAGGGGCTGGTGGTGCTACCTCAGCGGCCGGTGCTTCGGGCTTCACACTCTCTGGCTCTGGGGCCGGAGCTTTCTGAGGATTTGGCAGCCCCTCCGGCGCCTTCGGCGCCACCTCCCCATGAATGGGGAGGACCGCATCGCCAATCCGGGCGATGGGCGCCCCGATCTTGGCCGGCACGCCCTGGTCGACCAGGATCTGCAGCACCCCGTCGGCCTCAGCCTCGAGGTCGAATGTCGCCTTGTCCGACTCGACCTCGGCCAGCACCTCGCCCTGCTTCACCTGGTCGCCGCTCTTCTTCTTCCACTCGACGATCGTGCCCTCCTCCATCGTGTCGGAGAGCTTCGGCATGTTGATCTCAGGCATCTGGTTTCCGTCCCACTGTGTAGCGGACCAGGCGCTTGATGTCCTCGCTGGTGGGGATCGAGGCCTTCTCGAGTGGCAGGCTGTAGGGCATCGGGACCTCGGCGCCGCCAAGCCGCCGGACCGGTGCGTCGAGGTAGTCGAAGCACCGCTCCTGCACGCCCGCTGCGATCTCGGCGGTCACTCCGTAAGTCGACCAGCCTTCCTCGACCACGATGCACCGGCTCGTCTTGCGCACCGAGTCCACGATAGGCGGCCAGTCGACGGGACGGATCGAGCGCAGGTCGATCACCTCCGCGTCGATATCCTCCTCTTCCAGCTGCTTCGCCGCCTCGTTGGCCAGCACGGCCATCCGCGAGACGCCGACGATCGTGATATCCGAGCCGGTGCGGCGCAGCGCCGCCTTGCCCAGCGGCGTGGTGTAGTCGCCGGCCGGCACGTCCCCTTTGACGTTGTAGAGGCTCAGCGACTCGAGGAACATCACCGGGTTGTCGGAGCGGATCGCCGACTTGAGCATTCCCTTCGCGTCTTCAGGAGTCGTCGGCGCGACGACGAGCAGACCCGGGATCAGGCCATAGAGGACCTCGAAGCTGTGGGAGTGCTGCGCGGACAGCTGGTGGCCGGCGCCGCCCGGCATCCGGATCACCATCGGCACCTTGACCTCGCCGCCGAACATGTAGCGGATCTTGGCCGCGTTGTTCACGATCTGGTCGTAGGCGATCAAGGAGAAGTTGATCGTCATCATCTCGACCACAGGCCGCAGCCCGAGCATCGCCGAGCCGATCGCCGTGCCGACGATGACCTCTTCAGCGATGGGTGCGTCGACCACGCGCTGCGGGCCGAACTTGTCGAGCAGTCCCTCGGTGACGCGGTAAGCGCCACCGAACTTGCCGATGTCCTCCCCGATCAGGTAGATCGAGTCGTCGCGCTCCATCTCCTCGCTGAGTGCCTCGCGCAGCGCGAGGCGGTAGAGCTTCTCCTCGGCCTTGACCGCCGTCGCCATCAAACTCTCTCCGTGCGAAGCTCGGGCCGGTTGTCCCACTGCCCGGCGTACGTGTACTTGTACAGGTCGTCGATGTTGGGTTCGGGGCTCTGGTCGGCGAACTCGATGACATCGCGGACCTCCGCGTCGACCTCCTGGCGCACGGTTTTGAAGTGCTCCTCATCGGCCAGCCCGCTCTTCTCGAGCTCGTGCTCGAAAGCGACGATGGGGTCGGCCTGGCGGAACTTCTCCTTGTCCTCGGCGGAGCGGTACTTATCCGGGTCCACGACCGAGTGGCCGCGGAACCGGTAGCACAGCGACTCAATGAAGCGGGGCACCGAATCGGCGCGCGTCTTCTCGACGATCTCGCTCGTTCGAAGCATCACCTCGCGCAGGTTCATGCCGTCGATCTGGATCGACTCCATGTCGTAGGCGCACGCCTTCTTGTAGATGTCCGCGACCGCCGACGCCTTCTCCACAGGGGTGCCCATGCCGTAGCGGTTGTTGACGCAGAACCAGACCACGGGCAGGTCGAACACCTTGGCCATGTTCAGCGACTCGTGAAACGCGCCGATGTTGGTCGCGCCGTCGCCGAACATGCAGAAGATCACGTCCTTCTGCTTGCGGTACTTGACGGCCCAGGCGCCGCCGACCGCGAGCGGGAGGTGGCCGCCGACGATTCCATAGCCGCCCATGAAGCGGCGGCTGTAGTCGACCAGGTGCATCGAACCGCCACGCCCATGTGACGTGCCGGTCTCCTTGCCGAAGAGCTCGGCCATGACCTTCTTCGGGTCGACGCCGCGCGCGATCGCGTGGCCGTGCTCGCGGTAGCTGGTGAAGATCCAGTCATTCGGCTTGAGCGCGGTGATGCCGCCCACGACGGTGGCCTCCTCGCCGATGTTGAGGTGGCAGTAGCCGCCGATCTTCGCTTTGGTGTACTGCTCCTGGGCGCGTTCCTCGAACCGCCTGATCAGCTGCATCTCGCGATGCAGGGCGAGCAGGCGGTCGCGATTCGCCTTGTTCAGCTCGATCGATCTCGGGTCGATCGCGCCGGGGGATGGGGGAGCAGGGGGAGAGGATTTGACCGGAGCAGTCATCTGCTTTTCTCGATTCTGCATTGCCGCGGTCTCCTGGGTGGTGGGAGCGGGTTGAGCGGTGGTTTTTCGGTTTGCGATGTGGATGGCCCGGCCATTGGCGGCAAGCGCCGCCTCCATCAGCGACTCCGGAAGCGTCGGATGCGCGTGGATCGTGAGGTCGATCTGCTCCAGTGTCAGGCCCTGCTGCACCGCGAGGGCCGCCTCGGCGATGAGGTCGGTCGCCCGCGGGCCGATGATGTGGGCGCCGAGGAGCTGCCCCGAGCCGGCGTCGGCGATCACCTTGACGAACCCCTCGGACTGGCCGAGGGTCAGGGCGCGCCCGGAGGCCGCGAACGGGAACCGGCCGACCTTGACCACGAGCCCTCTGTCCTTCGCGTCCTTCTCACCCAGCCCGACATGAGCGATCTCGGGGTCGGTGTACACGCAGTTGGGGGCGGCGCGGTAGTCGGGGACGCGGTCGGCGTGACCAGCGATGTTTTCGACCGCGCACACGCCCTCGTAGGACGCGACGTGGGCGAGCATGATGCCGCCGATCACGTCGCCGATGCCCCAGATGCCGTCTGCGGTGGTGCGGAGGTGGTCGTCGACCACGACGCGGCCGCGGTCGAGCTTGACCCCGGCCTTCTCCGCGTCCAGGCCCTGCGTGTAAGGCACCCGACCGACCGCGAGCAGCACCTGGTCTGCGTCGACCGCCCCGCCCTCGCCGCCGGTCGAGAAGCGGACCTGCAGCCCGCCGTTCTGCCTGACGACCTCCGAAACCTTGCTGTCGGTGTGGATCTCGCCACCCAGCCCCGCCAGGTGCTTGGAGTAGACCGAGACGAGGTCGGCGTCGACCATGGCGAGCACCTGGGGCAGCATCTCGAGGACCGTGACCTTGCTGCCGAGGGCCGCGAACATGGCGGCGAACTCCATCCCGACCACGCCGCCGCCGATCACCGCGAGCCTTCGTGGAATCTCCCTCAGCTCGAGGATCTGGTCCGAGTCGATCGTCAGCTCGGCGCCCGGGAGGGGGATGCGCGCGATGGCCGAACCGGTCGCGATCACGATGTCCTTGGCCTGGACCTGGTCACCGCCGACGTCCACGGCACCCTTTCCCGCCAGCCGGGCGCTGCCCTTGAGGGTCGTCACACCGCCGGCCTTGAGCAGGCCTTCGACGCCCTTGACCAGCTGGTCGACGACCGCGGTCTTCCGCTTCTGAGCGACGCTCCAGTCGAAGCCGATCGCGTCGGCCACCAGCCCGAAAGGCGCCCCGTCCCTGGCCATGGTGTACAGCTCGGACGACTGGAGGAGCGCCTTGGTCGGGATGCAGCCCCGGACCAGGCAGGTGCCTCCCACGCGGTCCTTCTCGACCACCGCGGTCTTGGCCCCGAGCTGGGCGGCCCGCAGGGCGGCGACGTAGCCGCCAGGGCCGCCGCCGATCACGAGAACGTCAAAGCTTCCGGCCATAGCTCCTTCCTATACGGGATATCGAAGAAAATTATGCCGGGCGCGGCGGCCTGGGCGGCGCCGGGCGCACGCCGTTGGGGCTGTAGCGGTTCACGATGGGCATCCGGCGATCGCGACCGAACGCGCGAGGGGTGATCTTCACCCCGGGAGGGGCCTGGCGCCGCTTGTACTCGCTCCGGTCGACCAGCTGGATCACCCGGGCCACCGTCTCGGGCCTGTTTCCCGCCGCCACCAGCTCCTCCGGGCCCATGTCGTCCTCGATGTAGCCGACCAGGATCGGGTCGAGCTCCTCGTACGGCGGCAGGCTGTCCGTGTCCTTCTGCCCCGGCTTCAGCTCCGCCGACGGCGCCTTGGTCATGACGCGCTCGGGGATCGCCGGGCCAAGGGAGTTTCGATAGCGGCACAGCTCGTAGACGGTCGTCTTGGTGATGTCCTTCAGCACCGCGTAGCCGCCCGAGATGTCCCCGTACAGGGTGCCGTACCCGGTCGCCAGCTCCGACTTGTTGCCCGTGCTCAGCACGATGTAGCCGAACTTGTTCGAAAGCGCGTGCAGGATGGTCGAGCGGATGCGGGGCTGCACGTTCTCCTCCGCGACGCCGGGTCTGGTGCCCTGGAACACCGGGGCGAGGATCTCCTCGAATCCCTTGTGGGGCGGCTCGATGGAGAAGTCCATCATCTGCATGCCGAGGTTCTCGACGACCAGCCCCGCGTCCTCCAGGCTCTCGGCCGAGGTGTGGCGCGAAGGCATCCGCACGCCGATCACGTTCTGCGCGCCGAGTGCGTCGCAGGCGATCGCCGCCGTGAGCGCCGAGTCGACGCCGCCCGACATCCCGATCACGACCTTCTCGAAACCCTGCTTGCGCATGTAGTCGCTCGTCGCGAGCACGACGGCGGCATATATCTCGGCGGCGCCCTCGAGCGGCGTGGCAAGGCGATTCTCGATCGGGGGCTTGGGCCGAGCCGCCGGGGCCGTGGTCACCGTCACGTCTGTTACCTCGAGGTCGAGGCGCCGCGCGCCCTCTGCCTCGTGCCTCAACTCCTCGAGAAAGACATGAACCGGCGTCTCGGTGTCGATGTCGGTCACAAGGAAGTCGGGGACCATCGACTCGGCACGGCTGATTGCCTTCCCGTAGGGGTCGAAGACGACGCTGTTGCCGTCGAAGACGAGCTCGTCCTGGCCTCCGACGGTGTTCACCCAGGCGACAAACGATCCATAAGCTGCCGCTCGCTCCGCCACCATCGCCTCCCGAGGCGCGCGCTTGCCGTAGTGGTAGGGCGACCCGTTGATGTTGATCAGCAGCCGGGCACCGTGGTGCGCCTGCCACGCCATCGGGCCCGCCGGGAACCAGCAGTCTTCGCAGACCGACATCCCGATCCGAAGTCCGTCCACCTCGACGATCGGGCACTGGTGACCGGCCTCGAAGTACCGTTTCTCGTCGAACACGCCGTAGTTGGGCAAGAAGACCTTGTGGTAGATGGCTTTGACCTCGCCCTCGTTCAGAAAGGCCGCGGCGTTGAAGATGTCCCCCGCCTGGTCGACGAACCCGACGACGGCCGAGATGCCCCGCGTCTGCTGGGCGATGTGATCCAGCTGGGCGAGGTTGTCGCGGACGAACGATGGCTTGAGCACGAGGTCCTCCGGCGGGTAGCCGGTGATCACGAGCTCGGGGAAGCAGACGATGTCCACCGCGGCGTCGCGGGCTTGCTCGATCCCGTCGATGACAAGCTGGGCGTTGCCGGCCAGGTCGCCGACCGTGGGGTTGACCTGCGCGAGCGCGATCCTCATCCATTCAATTGTCGCTTGCGGGGCCTCCTTACCATTTGAGGCCGTGAGCTACTTCGAGCGGCTGCGCGCGCTTGCGCGGGGGAGGCAGTCGATGCTGTGCGTCGGCCTCGACCCCGACCCCGACCGCATCGAGGGCGGCGCGGCCGGCGCCTTGCGGCACTGCCTGGAGGTCGTGCGGCAGACCGAGGAGCACGTCTGCTGCTTCAAGCCAAACAGCGCCTTCTGGGAGCAGTACGGCCCCGACGGCTGGTCGGCGCTCATGGAGCTGCGCGCAGAAGCGGGCGACACGCCGTTTCTCTTCGACGCCAAGCGCGGCGACATGGACAATACGATGCGGGCATACGCGCGCGCCGTCTTCCAGACGCTTGGCATGGATGCGGCGACCGTCAATCCCTACCTGGGGTCGGACTCGCTGCGCGAGTTCACGAAATACGAAGACCGCGGCGTGTACGTCCTCTGCCGGACCTCGAACCCCGGAGCGGTGGATCTCCAGCACCTGGAGTCGGGCGGCAAGCCTTTATACCGCCACGTCGCGGAGCTCGCGGAGCTGCTGAACGCCAGCGGCAACGTGGGGCTGGTGGTGGGAGCGACGGCGCCGCTCGAGGTGGCTGAGGTGCGCCGGGTCACGGACCTTCCTTTCCTCCTGCCCGGGGTCGGCGCCCAGGGCGGCGACGTCACGGCGGCGGTGCGAGCTGCGTGGAAGGGCGATCCTGCGTCGTGTCTGGTGGCGGCGAGCCGGAGCGTCCTGTTCGCGGCAAGCCCCGCGCGCGAGGCCGCGGCGCTGAAGGCGCAGATCAACGCGGCCGCGGGGGTCCGCGCGTGAACGAAAGAAAGCACACCGCCCGGCTGGTCCTGCAGGGCCACATCATCGACTCGATGATGCTGCCCCAGGTGATGGACATGGTCATGGACCTCGGCGGCAACTTCACGATCGAGGAGCTGAAGGTCGGCCAGCACAAGACCGACCCCTCGATCTGCCGGATGGAGGTGTACGCGGACTCGGCCGAGCTCCTCGACCGCATCGTGCAGCGTGCCCGCGCGCTGGGCGCGACGGCCGAGCACGAGCAGCCCGTGCACCTCGCGCCGGTCGCGCGCGAGGGCGTTTTTCCGGAAGGTTTCTACTCGACGAGCAACCTCCCGACCGAGGTCCTGCTCGACGGGAAGTGGGTCGCGGTCGAGAACATCGAGATGGACGCCGCGATCGCGGTCGACCGCAAGACCGGGCGTGCGCGATGCATCGTGTTCCAGGACGCGAGGCCGGGGATGGAGGTGGTGGTCGGATACCAGGGCGTGCGCGTGACGCCGCTCGAGCGCTCGCGGCAGACGGAGATCTTCAGCTTCATGGGCAGCGAGGTCTCGGCCGAGAAACCGAAGAAGGTGCTCATCGCCGGGATTGCGGAGGAGATGCGGCAGGTGCGCGAGGCCGGCGGACGCATCCTCGTGGTCGCAGGGCCGGCGGTGGTCCACACGGGTGCGGGGATCTATCTGTCGCGTCTCATCGAGCTGGGTTTCGTCCAGGTTTTGTTCGCCGGCAACGCGCTGGCCGTGCACGACGTCGAGTCAGCCCTCTTCGGCACCGCGCTTGGCGTGAATATCGAGAGCGGCCTCGCGATCGAGCACGGCCATGAGCACCACATGCGGGCCATCAACCGCGTCCGCGCGGCAGGTGGCCTGCGCCAGATGGTCGAGAGCGGTCAGCTCAAATCGGGCGTGATGAAGTCAGCGATCGAGCACGGCGTGGAGATCGTGCTGGCCGGTTCGGTGCGCGACGACGGGCCGCTGCCGGACGTGATCACGGAGATGGTCGAGGCTCAGCGACGTATGCGCGCCGCGCTTGGCGGGGTGCGCATCGCCCTGATGCTGTCGACCATGCTGCACTCCATCGCCACCGGAAACATGCTCCCGGCCGGGGTGCGCACCGTGTGCGTCGACATCAACCCGGCTGTGGTCACCAAGCTGGCGGATCGGGGCAGCTGGCAGTCGGTCGGCCTGGTGACCGACGTCGAATCGTTCTTGCGCGAACTGGCCCTGGTCGTGGAAACTGGGCGCCATGGCTAAAGGACGCGACAAGCAGGGTCGCGAGCAGAAGAAAAAGAAGAAGGCGAAGCAGCCCGGCGCGGCGGTGCCAGACAACGTCCAGTTCAGGCACCACAGCGTGGTGGTGAACCAGCCCGAAACCCCACGCCAGTCGCCCGAGTAGATCGACGCGCCGTATTCGCGGCGATCGGCTTTCTCGGCGGGCTTCTGGGCGGGTTGTTGGGTGTCGGCGGCGGTTTCGTGCTGATTCCGCTGCAGGTGCTCTGGACGGGGACACCCCAGCGCTTCGCCAACGCGAACTCCCTGGTGGCGATCGTTCCGATCGCGGTCGCCGCGCTGCCCATCTACTTCTTTCGGAAGGGCTCGCCGCAGGTCGACTTTCACGTGGGCCTGTTCCTCGTCATCGGCAGCGTGGTGGGCGCGTATGCCGGCGCCCGCCTGTTGAAGCGCATTCCGGACCGTGAGCTGAAGATGCTCGTGGCCGTCATGCTCGGCGTGCTCGGCCTCAAGGAGCTCCTGTTCCCATGACCTGGTCTGACGTCCTGCTCATCGCGGGCGGCCTGGTCGCCGGCTTTTTCAGCGGCACGGTCGGAATCGGGGGTGGTGTGCTTTTCGTGCCGACCATGACCGTGGGATTCCGGCTGTCGCAGGCGGTCGCGCAGGGGACGTCCCTGCTGGCGATCATCCCCACCGCCGTCGTGGGCGGCTTCACTCACCTCAGGGAGGGCAACGTCCAGGTCCAGCCCGCGCTCTGGATGGGGGGTGGGGGGCTGGTCGGGGCGGCCATCGGCGCCCTGGTCGCGGTGGAGGCGCCGGGGCCCTTCCTGGCCCGCGTCTGGGGCGCGTTCCTGGTGCTGTTCGCGGGCCGGCTCGGCTTCCAGGCGTTCCAGGCATTGCGCCGCTCCGCAAGCAAGCCCTCTTAACCGGTTGACGTCATGACGCACCGCGGCGTAGGTTTGTTGCTGGAAACGGTACGTACGAGTACCAGGGCGTTGTAGGTTTCAGGAGAAGCAAGGGCAAACATGGTTTCGTTCGAGCTGACCGACGAGCAGAAAGAGATCCGGGATTGGGTCCACAGCTTCGCGGAGAAGGAGATCCGCCCGGTCGCGCACCAGTACGACGAGTCGGAGGAGTTTCCGTGGCCGGTCGTCAAGAAGGCGGCGGAGGTCGGCCTGTACGGCACCGAGTTCCTCCAGCAGACTTTCGGCGACGGCACCGGGATCATGCCCGCCCTCGTGGCCGAGGAGCTGACCTGGGGCTGCGCCGGCATCGCGCTGGCCATCCAGGGCACGGGCCTGCCGGTGGCGGCGATCTTCTCCCAGGGCACGCCTGACCAGATCTCGACCTGGATCCCGGCCTGCTTCGGCACCCCCGACAAGCCGGCGCTGGGCGCGTTCGCTGTCACTGAGCCGGACGCGGGCTCGGACGTGTCGTCCATGAAGACGCGCGCCGTCCGCAAGAACGGCGAGTGGGTGATCAACGGGCAGAAGATCTTCATCACCAACGGCGGGATCGCCGACGTCCACGTGGTGGTCGCCGCCGTCGAGCCAGAGCTGGGTACCCGCGGCCAGGCCAGCTTTGTCGTGCCGCCGGGCACCAAGGGCCTGCGCATGGGCAAAAAGGAAAAGAAGATGGGCATCCGCGCCTCGCACACCGCCGAGGTGCTGCTCGAGGACTGCACGATCCCGGTCGAGAACGTGCTCGGTGGGATGGAGAAGCTCGAGGCCAAGCTTGCCCGGGCGCGCGAGGGCAAGCACTCGAGGTCGTCGGTGGCCTTAAAGACGTTCGAGCTGTCCCGCCCGATCGTTGGCGCCCAGGCGCTGGGCATCGCGCGCGCAGCCTTCGAGTTCGCGCTGCAGTACGCCAAGGAGCGCAAGCAGTTCGGCCGGACCCTGATCGAGAACGAGGCGATCGCTTTCATGCTGGCCGACATGGCGACCGAGATCGAGGCCACTCGGGCCCTGATCTGGCGAGCCCTGTGGGAAGGCCGCAGCGGCGGCGAGTTCAAGAAGGCCGAGGGGTCGATGGCTAAGCTGAAGGCCGGTGAGGTGGCGGTCAAGGTCACCGAGCAGGCGATCCAGATCTGCGGCGGCTACGGCTACATCCGGGACTTCCCGGTCGAGAAGTGGCACCGCGACGCGAAGATATACACGCTCTTCGAAGGCACCAGCGAGATCCAGCGCCTGGTCATCTCGCGGGCGCTCGCCAGCAACTAGGTGGCGCTCCCGGCGGCTCAGCTCCGGCGGGACGAGAGGATCGAGAGGCGGCGCAGGCGGATCGTCGAGGCCGCCCTCGCGCTTTTCGCGGGTCGCGGCTACACGGTCACGTCGGTCGACGACATCGTGACCCGGGCCAGGGTCTCGAAGTCGGCGTTCTACGAGTTCTTCGAGTCCAAGGAGCACTGCTTCCGGGAGCTCCTGGCGGACGAGGGCGGTGCGCTGATCCACGAGGTGCTGGCCGACGCCGCGACCGGGCACGACCACCACGAGCGGCTGCGCCTGGGGATCACACGTTTCGTGCTCTCCTGCTTCGAGCGGTCCGACGTGGCGCGGCTCTTGATCGTCGAGTCGGTCGGCCTGAGCGAGGGCGTGGAAGCCCTTCGCCGCGAGCTTCAGGCGCAGTTCGCCGACGCGGTCGCCGAAGAGGTCCGGCACGCGATGGGCCACGACCCGTTCTACGCCGACAAGGACCCGGCGGTGTTCGGGCGGGCGGTGGTAGGGGCGGTGAGCGACGCGGTGGGCTACTTCCTGACCCACCCCGGGGCCGACGCAGACTCGCTGGCGGCGAGCCTGTGCGTGATCTTCGCGCCTTAGGAGATCGTCACCCTACCGAGAACCAACTGGTTGCTGTCGTCTCCCAGTAGGTGCTCGACCCGATCGTCTAGAACCACGGTCAAGCTGCCCGCGGGAATTGCATCAGTGGGAACGGTGGCCAGGATAATCGTGGGCTGGGCCATGACGCCCATCGTGCGCGGGGCGGGAGGCACGAACCACGCCCTCGCCGAGAAGCAGTGGAACACCAACAACCGGCTCGAGCCGACGTACTCGACGTTGAAACCGCTCACCGATTCAAACGGGGCGCAGGAATCGGGCAATCCGACGTAGATGGTTTTGGGGCTCTGCGCCACCGTCGGCCAGAACCGTTGCGCGAGCGTTGTCGGGTCGGTACAGGGTGCGGCACGACTGTACGAAAGCTGACAACGAAGATCCGCGAGAGACATGCTGGGGGTCGGGACGCCATAGAGAAATACGGGCGGACTGACGGCGTCGACCCTCACTGTGGTCATCGCTGTCGCGCCAGGGGTGTGAACGTCGTGAATCGAAGGCGTCCACGACACCACCACGGCCAGACCGACCAGGATCAGCGCGAAGGCCGCCGCTGCGATCCAACCGACTCGCTTTGTCGTCATCGGTTACCCAACGGGAATTGTCACTTTCCCGAGAACGACCTGGGTGCTGTCGTCGCCGAGAAGGTGCTCGACCCGATAATCGGCCACAACGGTGACGTTGCCCGGAGGAATCTCGGCGGTGCCGACCAGGATGAGGCCGCTTGAAGGCGCCGGCCCCACCCCTGGTGGTGGCTGAGGTACGTACCACGCCGCGGCGGAGTAGCAGTGGATGGTCAGCGTCCGGCTCGAAGCGATGTACTCGACGTTGAGACGGTAGCCGCCGAAAGAGGTAAGGCAGGCTTCGGGCAACACGACGTACAGCGTCTCTGGGCTCTGTGCAAGGTTCGGCCACAGATGTTGGGCAAGCGTCGTCGGATCGGGACAGGTGGCTGACCTTGCCCCCAACACCGCACAACGAAGCTCTGCGAGCGACATGCTGGGCGGCGGCGCGACGCTGACATAGAAGGAGGAGGCGTTGCGGTCGACGACTTGAAAGTTGGTGATAGCGGTCGCGCCTGCAGTGCGAATCGGATGGGGTGTAGGCGTCCACGAGACAGCAATGAGAAGACCGACCAGGGCGAGCGCGAGGGTTGACGCGGCCAGACAACCAAACCGTTGCGCCGTCATCGGTTACTCAACGCGGATTGCTTCGTTAGGTAACCCGAGGTTCATGCTTCGAGGGTGCGCGGCCTGAGTCTGGCTGTCCTGGTCTGCTTCGCCGGCGCCGCCGCAGCGCTCCTCGGCCTGGCGTGGGACGTGTCGATCCACAGCGCCTATCCCGCTCTCGCCGCGCACGAGACCCTGATCGATCCGCTGAGCCCGGCGCATGACCTGATCGCGGTGGGAATCGTGGTCGCCGCCGTGGCCGGTGCCTGGGCAATCGGGCGCGCTTTTGGCGCCAAGCTGGGCGCAGCGGCGTCTGTACCGATCATCCTTTCCGTGGCCTGGATCATCGTTACTGTGGCGACCGCGCCTGCGCTTCCGAACGGAACCGGGCAGGAACAGGCCGCTGCCGCGTCCCTGTGGCAGGCGACAAAGGACGCGACGGCGCGCTACAGCTCGCTGGCGGCGGCTCGCGCCGATGGATACATCGCTTTCAATCCGCCGGGCGGTCGGTTGGTTCATTACGTCAATCCCGCATACATGCGCGCTGATGGAATCCTGGATCCGCAGCACGTCGAGTCGCTGGTCTACGAAAACACAATGCGAGGTCCGGTGCTCGTCGCCGCGATGTATTCGCTGAAGGATCCAAGCGCGGCGCCGCCGGACATCGCTGGACCGCTGACCCCGTGGCATCGTCATGACGATCTGTGCTTCACGCCAAGCGGGGAGGTGGTCGGCGCCGCTCCCGCGTGCCCCGGTGGTTCGGCCGCCTCGCTGACGCCGTGGATGCTCCACGTCTGGTTGGTGCCAAATCGGTACGGAAGGTTTGCCGCTGACTTCGACCCGTGGGACGAGGTCGCGCTCGAGCTGTTCGGCTGAGCGCGCTAGACCTTCAGCAGCTTCAAGGCCAGCAGCACCACCGCGACCACGACCAGCGCGACGCCGGCGGCCTGCTCCGACCGCTCACGGACCTCTTCGCCCAACCTGGCGCCTAGCCGGAGGCCGAGCTGCGCCGCGGCGAAGGCCTGGACCGCGATCCAGATCACTGTGACGGCGATTGACAGGCCGAGCAAGCCAGCGCTGAGTCCGACCGTCAGCTCGTCCACGCTGATGCCGAGTCCCAGGTCGATGATCGCCAGGCCGCGCGCATGGGCGAGCAGGCGCAGGCGGCGTTCCTCGTCGCCTTCCTTGTGGCCCGGCCGGAGCAGCAGGAACCCGGCGACGAAGAGGAACAGGATTCCGCCGTATCCCGCCCACTGCCCGATGAGGCTCCCGGCGATCCGCCCGATGAGCAGGCCCGCGATCGGCATTCCCGCCTCGAAGACGGTGAAGACGAGTGAGACCCTCAGCCGGTCGCGGCGCCCAAGACCGGCCATGCCGAGCGCGGCGGCCAGGGCGAACGTGTCGAGGGCGAGGGGGAGGAGGAGCCCCGCCGTGGTCAGGAGCTGGCGCACCGGCGCGCAGCTTAACAAAGCCCCGGGTTGCAGACCGAACGCCCGTTCGCCTATAATGCCGAACATGCGTACCTTGGCGACCCAGGTCAAGCTGCGGCGGCTGATCCGGACCTTCGGCGAGTCCTGGAACCGGCTCGCCTCGGAGCCGCTCGAGCGCGGTGTGGCCGGCTCGGTCGTGGACCGGCTCCTGGAGCTGTCCGGAGAGCTGCGCGAGTCCTGGAGCCGGGAAAGCCTGGCCAGGCCGCTGCAGGCGGCCCTGGCGCACCACGTGGCCGAGTCTCTGCGGTCCATGGAGTTCGCGATCGCCGGGCTGCAGCAGGCCGGCGCGGACATGGAGCTCCTGCGAGGCGACTTCGAAGCCGCCGCGCTGCCGCTCGAGGTGTTCCTGCGCGGCCTGGACGCCGAGCCGGCCCTGCAGCGCTCCGCCTGAGCGAGTCAATACACCGTTGGCGCCAAACGGCGCCGAATTTCGGTGGTCGAAGGGCTCCGTCGGCGCCAACGGTGCGGAATCGGGCAAGGATCGCGATCGTCGTGCCGCTATGGACATTTAAAGGGCTATTATCGACACCATAGGGTTGGGCCCTGCGGCCAGGCCCGAGTCGCCTCGCCCACCGTAACCTGCGTTGCAGTCAGCCTTTAAGCGGCTGCTTAGCATTCGGCGCAAATGCTCGGCGTCATCCTCGAGGAGATGCGCCTGTTCGTGGCCCAGCGTTACGGCTACCGGGCCTGGATCGAAACGCTCAGACGATCACAGAGGAGCCCGATCCACCATTACGAGCTGCACCAGGCCTATCCCGATGAGGAGTTCGGCCTCCTGGCCGCCAGCGCGGCGGAGGTCACGGGAACACCGCCCCTGGTGCTCCTCGAGGCTTTCGGCGAGGCGATCGTGCCGGACATGATGCGTGTCTACGGCTATCTGATCGACCCGACGTGGGACTACGCGGATTTCGTGCTCAAGATGGAGCCGTTGCTGCACGAGGCGATGCGCCTCCACGGTCCCGGCGTCCAGCCGACCAGGGTCCGCACCTGCCGGGTCGGACCCACCGCGGTCCAGGTGATCTACATGTCCCCTCTGAGGGCCTGCGCGGCCGTGCGCGGCGTCATCACGGGGGCGGCGAGGGAATACGGCGTGAGAATCGACCTGAACGAGCCCGAGTGCGTCCTGCGCGGCGCCGAGCGATGCCTCTTCACGGTCGAATGGCAGGCTGCCCCGGCCGCCTAGGACGGCGCCAGCGCCCTGCGGAGCTGCTCGAGCTCGATCCGCCCTTCCGCCACCACCCGCCCGTCGACCAGGACCACGGGCACCCGCCAGTCGTACAGGTCGTGGAGCCGGTCTTCGGAGTCGACATCCCGCAGCTCGGGCTCGTGGCCGAGGCTGTGCAGGATGCCCAGCGCCTGGTCGCAGAGATGGCATCCCTGGCGCGTGACCAGGACCAAAGAGGTCACGGGCGGCCGGCCCGCCGGCTAGCCCGGCAAGCGCAGCGTCTGGCCCACCTCGATCGTCGGCCCTGGCAGGCGGTTGGCCTGTTCGATGTCCTGGACACGGATCCGCACATCATCCGCCGGATAGTGCTCGGCGGCGATGCCCCACAGCGTGTCCCCCGGCTGGACGACGACGGTCGTGTACGTCGGGGCCGAGCCGCCATGTGCCGCCACCGCCAGGCCGAGGCCGATCGCGACCACCGCGCCCGCCACGACGACCGCGCGACGAACGGCACGGGGGCCGCCGGCACGGGGTGCCCGCCAAGGTTTGATCCCGTGACCGACGGCGTACATACGTTCGGACAATAGCGAACGCGCGTTCTGGTGTCAAGTTAACCGAACAAAGGTTTGCGCCTGGAGTCCCGAACTGCTAGCATGGCCTCAACGTCCCCCACCACGCTCTGGAGATGAATGCGAAATTGACCGAAGAACTCACCGAACGGCAGACCAGGATCCTCGATTACATCCGCGCGGTGTCCAAGAAGCGGAACTACCCGCCCAGCGTGCGGGAGATCGGCGAGGCGGTCGGCCTCAGCTCCAGCTCGACGGTCCACAACCACCTGAACCAGCTCGAGCGGCGCGGCCTGATCAAGCGCGACCCCAGCAAGTCGCGAACCGTCCAGCTTGTCGCCGACGCCGAGATGGATGAGAAGCGGCGCAACGCCGTCTCGATCCCGATCGTCGGCAACGTCGCGGCAGGCAGCCCGATCCTGGCCGAGCAGAACATCGAAGACCACGTCCTGCTCTCGCCCGAGCTGGCCAAGGACGGCTACTTCCTGCTCCGCGTCCGGGGCGACAGCATGGTCAACGCCGGAATCTTCGACGGTGACCTGGTGCTCGTCCGGCCGCAGCACGAGGCGACCAACGGCTCGATCGTCGTGGCCCTGGTCGACGGCGACGCCACGGTCAAGCGGTTCGAGCGCTCAAACGGGCACGTGAAGCTGATCCCCGAGAATCCGGCATACGAGCCGATCGTGACCAGCAACGTGAGTCTGGTCGGCATCGTCCGAGGAGTGATCAGGCTCTTCCGCTAGCCGTATACGTCTGGAACCGGCGAGCGGCCTGGCGGGGCGCCCAGCCCCAGGCCCGGGTGCCACCCTCGACGTACTCGGTGCGCTCCACCCCGCCGATCTTGCGGAGCTCGGCGAGCACGCCCTCACGTCCGTAGGGCACGAGGATGTCGAGGGGGACTGCGTCGCCCCGGCTCGCCTCCTCCATCGCGCGCAGCAGCCCCGGCAGCCCCGTGCGGTTCGTGGCTGAGATGGCCACCGCACCCGGATAGCGCTCTGAGAGCGCGTTGATCGCCCTGCGGCGTCCCGCCGGGCCCAGCAGGTCGACCTTGTTGATGACGACCACACGCGGCTTGTCCGCCGCCCCGAGGTCGCCGAGGACCTCTTCGACGGTTTCTGCCTGGTCCTCGACCGCTGGCGAGCTCACATCCAGCACCTGGATGATCAGGTCGGCCTCGGTGACCTCCTCCAGCGTGGCCCGAAACGCGGCGACCAGGTCTGTCGGCAGCTTCTGGATGAAACCCACCGTGTCGGTGAGCAGCAGCCCGCGGCCCGTGGGCAGCTCGAGCTTGCGCGTGGTCGGGTCGAGCGTGGCGAACAGCTTCTGCTCCGCGCGGACGCCCGCGCCGGTCAGCACGTTGAGGAGCGTCGACTTGCCGGCGTTGGTATAGCCGACGATCGCCGCCGTCTCCAGCTCAGCGCGGCGCCGACCGGTGCGCTGCTGATGGCGCTGGGTGCGGACCTGCTCGATCTCCCTGTCCAGGTCGCGCATGCGCTTGCGGATGCGGCGGCGCTCGACCTCGATCTGCTGCTCGCCGAAACCACCGCGGGCCCCCACCCCGCCTCGCCGCCCGCCGACCTGGCGGTCGTACGCGTAGGCGCCGATGAGGCGCGGCAGGAGGTGGTCACCTCAAGCTCGAGGTTGCGCTGCTGTCGCGGGCTCAGGTCCTCGTTGCAGATGACGAGGTCGAACTCGCCTTCGAGCTTCATCGCGCGCAGCTCCTCGACCTTGCCTGCGCCGATGAAGTGCGCGGGGTCGACCTCAGATCGCCTTTGCATGTCGGAGCCGACCACCTCCGCGCCGGCCGTGCGCGTTAGGTCGGCGAGCTCGGTCATCTGCTCCCTGACAGCTTCGGGAGGGATGCCCGGGACCAGGATGCCGACGAGAAATGCACGTTCGCGTGGGCTCCTGGTCGTGATCAGAGCCGAAGCTTCCTCATGCGCGACATCGCCTCTTCGAGGCGCGCGTCCGGCGCGGTCACCGAGAGGCGGAAGTAACCCTCGCCGTGCGCGCCGAAGCCGACGCCTGGCGTGATGTTCACCCCAACCTGGTCGAGGACGTGACTGGCAAAACCGATCGAGTCATACCCCTTAGGAACCGGAGCCCACACATAGAAAGTCGCGCGAGGCGGCTTGATCGACCAGCCGATGGAGTTCAGCGTGTCGGCGACGAGGCGATGCCTCCGCGCGTAGACGGCGCAGGCGGCGCGCGTCTCTTCGTCCCCGCCGCTCATCGCCTCGATCGCCGCCCACTGCACTGCCTGGAAGATGCCCGAGTCGATGTTCGTCTTCAGCTGACCGATCAGGTTGACCAGGTCGGGGCGGCCGCACACCCAGCCGATCCGCCAGCCGGTCATGTTGTACGTCTTCGACAGCGAGTGGAACTCGAGGCCGATCTCCTTGGCCCCGGGGATCTCGAAAAGGGTGATCGGCCTGTAGCCATCGAAGGCGATCTCCGAGTACGGCGCGTCGTGGCACAGCACGATGTCGTGACGCCGGCAGAAATCCACCGCGCGCTCGAGGAACTCGCGGTCCGCGGTCGCGGCGGTCGGGTTGTTCGGGTAGTTCAACCACATCAACCGCGCCCGTTCCGCAACCTCGGAGGGAATCGCGTCGAGGTCGGGCAGCCAGTGGTTCTCCGCCGTGAGCGGCATCACATAGGGATCGGCTCCGGCCATGATCGCCCCGGTCATGTAGACCGTGTAGCCCGGGTCCGGTGCGAGGACGACGTCGCCTGGATCGACCAGGGCGAGGGGCGCGTGGCTGATCCCGTCCTTGGAGCCGAGAGTCGGCAGGATCTCGGTCGCGGGGTCGAGATCGACACCCGAGCGGTGGCTGTACCAGCCCGCGATGGCCTGCCTCAGCTCGGCCAGGCCGAAGTAGGACGGGTAGCGGTGGTTGGACGGATCCGCTGCGCTCTCTTGAAGCACGCTGACGATCCGTCCCGGCGTCGGCAGGTCGGGGTCGCCGATACCCAGCGAGATCACGTCGATCCCCGCCCGCTTCTTCTCCTGCACCTTGCGGTCGATCTCGGCGAAGAGATACGGCGGGATTCGCCCCAGGCGTTTTGCTCCGGCCACAGTCTTGCTCACGATTGGCTCCTGACGTAGTTGAGGATACCCGGCAGCGGATCGGGCTCGATCTCGAACCATTTCACGCGCTCGTCCCGCCTCCACCAGCGCAGCTGCCGTCTCGCGTACCGCCGATTGGAGCGGGCCATCGCCACCGGCAGCTCTTCCAACGTGAGCTCGCCGCGGATGTGCGCCAGGGCCTCCGCGTAGCCGATGCCCGTCAGAACGGGCGCGTCGGGTGGCACACCGGCGTCGAGCGCGGCCTGCGTCTCAGCGATGAGCCCACGCTCGACCTGCAATCGGCTGCGCTCATCCAACCGCCGGTCGATCACCTCGAGGCTCGCAGTCAGCCCGACGCGCAGCGCATTCCAATGCGGAGCGGAGCGCGTCCGCAGGCGGCGCAGCGGCGGCCCCGCCGCTTCGAGGATCTCGATCGCCCGAATCACTCTGACGGGATTCTTCAGGTCGACCCCCGGATCCGGATCGACCGCGAGCAGCCTCGCCTGGAGCGCAGAAACGTCGAGCAATGCCAGCTCGTCGCGCAGTGCGGGGTTGGGTGGGATGCCGATCAGGCTGAACCCGTCGCTCAACGCGTCGACATAGAGCATCGTTCCGCCCTCGACGATCGGCAGGCGGCCGCGAGCCGCGATGTCATCGATCGCGGCCCGCGCGCCCTGGACGTACTCCGCCGCATTGAAGCTCGACGCAGGGTTGACGAAATCGATCATGTGATAGCGGACGCGCCGGCGCTCCTCCGGAGCGGGCTTGTTGGTAGCGATGTCGAGGCGCTCGTAGACCTGGCGGGAGTCGGCGACCACGATCTCTCCGTCCAGGCGCAGCGCAAGCTCGAACGCGATCTGCGACTTGCCGACGCCCGTCGGCCCGACGATGACGGGGACCTGTGTCAGTAGTTTCGGCGGAAGTGGCGCGTCAGCTCCTGCCACTCGACGAGAAGCCGAGTCGGGCGGCCGTGTGGGCACGTGATCGACTCCTGCGCGGCCTCCAGGTCGGCCAGGAGATGGCGCTGCTCCGCGACGTCGAGGACATCGCCGAACTTCACCGCGGAGTGGCATGCCAGCGCCGCCGCCGCCTTCTCGATCGCTCCGTCGCCGCGATTCTCAGCGAGCGCCGCGAGCGTCTCCTGGATCGCCGCGGTCGCGCGTCCCGACGGGAGCTCGGCGGGGACCGCGGTGATGCGCAGGCTTCGCGGTCCGAACTCCTCGAACTCCAGGCCCAGGTTTGCAAGCTCGGAGCGGTGGTCGGCCGCCGCCGCGATCAGCGCCGGCTCCACGTCGACCGCCTGCGGGATGAGGAGCGGCTGGCTCGTCCCGCGCCCGGTGCGCAGACGTTCCAGCAGGCGGTTGTAGAGCACCCGCTCATGCGCCGCGTGCTGGTCGACGAGGACCAGCCCGTGGGGGCCTTCGGCGACCAGGTAGCCGGGCCCTGCCTGGCCGATGGGACGGAGAACGCCGTTCGAGGCATGGCCGTTGGTCTCCGCTGTGGTCACGGCCGCGGGCGCGTCATGCAGGGTGAGCTGCGGGCCCTGCTGCGCCAGGTTGACGGCGGGCGAGGTCTCGCCGGGGCGGTAGCGGAATGGGTCGCTGCCATCGAGGGCTGACCGCACCGCCCGCTGCAGCGCGGCGAAGACCGCGCCCTCGTCGCGAAATCGGACCTCTCTCTTGGCCGGGTGGACATTGACGTCGACCAGCTCGGGATCGACCGCGATGTCTATCACGGCGACCGGGTGGCGTCCGCGCTCGAGCCGCCCCTGGTAGCACTCCTCGAGGGCATAGACGAGCGACCGGGCGGTGATGGGCCGTCCGTTGACCGCGAGCACCATCCCATCGCGGCTGCCCCGGCTCAGCCTGGGCTGGCTGACGAGACCGCTGACGAGTTGCACCCCGACAATCTCCAGCATCTCCGCCGCCACCGGCTGCCCATAGACCGCGGCGATCGCGCGCCGCCGGTCGCCGTCGCCGCTGCTGCTGATCGCGGCGCGGTTGTCGATGGTGAGGTGGAAGCGGACCTGCGGATGGAGCAGCGCGAAGGCGCTTACCACGTCCCTGATCGCGGCGACCTCTGTGGCGTCGCTCTTCAAGAACTTCAGGCGCGCGGGCACGTTGCCGAAGAGATCCCTCACCTCGATCGCGACCCCGGGCAGCAGAGGACCTGATCCCCGCTCGACGGTTTCGCCGGCGCGGATGCGAAGGATCGAACCACCGCTGGAGCACTCCACGTCGGCGACGGCAGCGATGCTCGCAAGGGCCTCGCCGCGAAAACCGAGCGTCTGAATCGCGATGAGGTCGGCGAGCTTGCTCAGCTTGCTGGTCGTGTGACGCACGAACGCGAGCCCAAGCTCGGCGGCCGGAATGCCGGCCCCGTCGTCGCTCACTCGAATGGACGTCTTCCCCGCTCCCCGCACGTCGATGCTGACGCGACGGGCTCCGCCATCGAGCGCGTTCTCGACCAACTCCTTTACGACCGAGGCCGGCCTTTCGATGACCTCGCCGGCCGCAATGGCGTCGGCGACCTCGGGCGGAAGCATCTGGATCATTCGCTGAGCCTAGAGCGAAGCTGGTAGAGCTTCTGCAGCGCCTCCAGCGGGCTGAGCGAGGCGGGATCGATTTCCTCGAGCTCCTTGCGCAGCGCGTCTGGCGACAGCTCGATGGGCAGGCCGAGCTGGACGTCCGGCGGCTCGAGCGGTCGCTGGCGCTCCAGGTCCGCGAGCACGTCCCGGGCGCGCGCGATGACGCCTGAGGGCAGCCCCGCCACCGCCGCGACGTGAATGCCATAGGATCGGTCGGCGCCCCCCGGCACCACGCGATGCAGAAAGCGCACCGTGTCGCCTTCCTCGAGCACCTCCATGCGCTCGTTGCGGACACGGGGAAGGCGTTCCGCCAGCGCGGTGAGCTCGTGGTAGTGCGTGGCGAACAGCGTCCTGCAGCCAAGCTTCGGCGCGTCGTGCAGGTGCTCGACCACGGCCTGCGCGATCGACATCCCGTCATAGGTCGAGGTCCCCCTCCCCACCTCGTCGAAGATGACGATCGACGCCCGTGTCGCGTGGTTGAGGATGTACGCGGTCTCGGTCATCTCGACCATGAAGGTCGACATGCCGGCGCTTATGTCGTCGTGCGCGCCGACGCGCGTGAACACGCGATCCGCGAGGCCGATCACCGCGCGCTCGGCCGGCACGAAGCTGCCGCATTGCGCGAGAAGAACGATCATCGCCGCCTGGCGAAGGTAGGTCGACTTGCCGGCCATGTTGGGGCCCGTGAGGATGACGATCTGCGCGTTGTCGGGATCGAGCTCGAGGTCGTTGGGAACGAACACGCCCGCAGGGAGTCCGCGCTCGACCAGCGGATGGCGGCCGGCCTTGATGCTCAGCCGGAGCCCGGCGTTGACCTCCGGTCGGCGCCATTCATGCTCGGCGGCGGCCACCGCCAGGCTGAGCACGGCGTCGATCATGCCCATCGCCTGGGCGCTCGACCTGAGAATCGGCGACGACTCGGCGACAGCAGCGCCAAGGTCATGCAGGATCTCCAGCTCTCGCGCGGCGATCCTCTCCTGCGCGCTGAGTACGACCGCCTCCTTCTCCTTCAGCTCGGGCGTGATGTAGCGTTCGCCGCCGGTCAGGGTCTGCTTGCGCACGTACTCGTCGGGCAGGGGCGCGGTGTTCGCGTGGCTGACCTCGATGTAGTAACCGAACACCTTGTTGAAGCCCACCTTGAGGGAGCGGATCCCGGTGCGCCTTCGCTCCACGGGCTCGAGCCGCCCGATCCAGTCGCGGGCGCTCCGCGAGGCATCGGAGATGGCGTCGAGGTCTGGGTCGTAACCCGCCCGGATCACTCCGCCTTCGCGGATGTGGGACGGCGGATCCTCGACCAGGGCCCGAGCGAGAGTTCCCGCCAGCTCCGGGGCGCCACCGACCTCCGCGCCAAGCTCTCGGGTCATCAGGGCCGAGCAGGCGCCCAGGGCGTCCTGCACGGCCGGGATCGCTTCGAGCGAGCGACGTAGGGCGACCAGCTCGCGTGCCGTGGCGCGGCCCTGGGCGGCCCGCGACACCAGGCGCTCGAGGTCGCCGATTGGTTTCAGCGCCGACTGCAGGCTCTCTCGGAGCCCCGGCGCGGATACCAGCTCGTCGACTGCCGCGAGCCGGAGCTGTATGGATTCCGCGTCCCGCAGCGGCGCCCCCAGCCATGCCCGCAGCTGGCGCGCGCCCAATGGCGTCGAGGTGCGGTCCATCAGGGCGACGAGCGCGGGGAGCTCGAGGTTGCGCACGGTCGCGGCGTCGAGCGGCATGGTGAGGTCGGGCGAGTAGGTTCGGACCGTGAAAGAGCCGGGTACGACGCGCGTCTGGTTCTGCCTCAGATAGTCGAGCACGACGCCCGCCGCCCCGACCGCGAGGGGCGCGTCCTGCGCGCCGACCGAGGCCGGAAAGGCGATGCCCAGGAGGTCCTTGAGCCTCTGCTGGCCGCGTACCGGATCGAACCTGTACTCGTCGACCTCAGGAGGCGTCAGGAGCTCGGCCGGCGCCAGCCGCTCGAGCTCGGACTGCAGCCCGTCCGTGGGCAGCTGGCAGAGCAGAAGCTCGCCGGTCGAGACCTCGCACGCCGCAATCCCCGCCTCCGCGCCCCGCGCCCATGCTGCGACCAGGTAGTTCGGGCGCGATGGCTCGAGGTAGGCGTCCTCGACCACCGTCCCTGACGTCAGCACGCGGGTCACGTCGCGGCGCACGATCTTGTTCTTGCTCGCTGCTTCGATCTGGTCGCAGATGACGACCTTGTGACCGGCGCGAAGGAGCTTGCCGACGTACGACTGCCACGCGTGGTGCGGCACGCCGCACATCGGCGCGCGCCCGGTCTTGCCCAGCGGGCGCGAGGTCAGCTGAACTCCCATGATCGGCGCCGCGACCTGCGCGTCCTCGAAGAAGATCTCGTAGAAGTCGCCGAGCCTGAAGAGCAGGATCCCCTCGGGGTGCTTCTCTTTTGCCTCCCGGTACTGCCGCATGACCGGAGTGGCTGGGGGGTTCACGCGGCTGGCAGTCCTGTGAGCTGGCCGGCGGTGGCCTGGAGGACTCGGACGTTGATCACGTCGCCTGGGGCGATGTCGCCGGCCCGCAGGACGTTCGTGCGCTTGCCCTGCCGGATGCGGCCGAACGGCCGGTTCAGCTCGTCGCGGCCCTCGATCAGCACCTCCACGTCCTTGCCGATCCAGCGCGCCGTCTTGCGCGCGGCGATGGCGCGCTGCAGGGCCAGCAGGTCGTTCAGGCGGCGCAGCTTCTCGTCCTGCGGCACGTCGTCGGCCATCCTGGTCGCGGCAAACGTGCCCGGCCGCGGCGAGTACATCGCGATGTGCACGACGTCGAACTCGATCTCTTCGACCAGGGCTCGCGTGTTGAGATAGGCGGCTTCGGTCTCGCCCGGGAAACCGACGATCACGTCGGTCACCAGGCCGATGTCCGGCATCAGGCGTCGCGCGCTCTCGACGATGGCGCGATAGTGCCGCGTCTGGTAGCCGCGGGCCATCCGCTTCAGCACCGTGTCGTCGCCCGACTGGACGGGAAGCTGCAGCTCGCGACACACCACGTCGCTCGAGGCCATCACTTCGAGGAGCTCGGCCTCCAGATCCTGCGGATGCGAGGTGAGGAACCGAAGACGCTTCAATCCCGGGACCTTCTCCACCTCGCGCACGAGCGCGGCGAGACCCCCGCTGCCGTCGGGGTCCTGGTAGTCGTCGACGTTCTGACCAAGGAGCACTACCTCCCTCGCGCCATCGGCGACGGCCCGACCACATTCATCGACGACGGCAGCCATCGGCACGTGTTTCTCGCGACCGCGGACGCTGGGCACGATGCAGAACGTGCAGTTGTGGTCACAGCCCTGAATGACCCGCACGTAGTGGCTGATGCCCGTGCGGCCCGACCGAGGCAGCGGCTCGCCCAGCGAGTAGTCGTAACGGGCGTCCAGGCCCGCAACGAAGTCCTCGTACTCGCCGATTGGCACCACCGCGTCGAGGTGCGGAAATCGCCGGCGGAGGGCGTCGCCCTCTTTGGCGACGATGCAGCCAGTGACCGCGATGGTGCGCGCGGAGGTCTTCCACTCCTTCAGCTCGTGGAGCTTGGCGTACACACGGTCCTCGGACGCCTGGCGCACGACGCACGTGTTGAGGATCGCGACGTCGGCGCGGTCGATCGATTCCTCGACGTAGCCCGCCGCAAGCAGCCGGCGGGCGAGGCTCTCGGAATCCGCTGCGTTCATCTGGCATCCGATCGTCCAGATGTGGAACGACCTCGTCTGGACTCCCGTCAGCGACTCTCCACGAGCAACCGGATTCCTGTTCGCTCCTCGCCGTCGATGGAGATGTCGATGAACGCCGGGATGCAGACCAGGTCCAGCCCGCCGGGCGCGACATATCCGCGGGAGATGGCTATGGCCTTGACGGCCTGGTTGATCGCACCCGCTCCGATAGCCTGCACTTCGACCCGCCCCTTGCTCCGGATGACACCGGCGATGGCGCCCGCGACCGCGACCGGCTTTGAGGTAGCCGAAACCTTGAGCACCTCTACTGGAGTGCGCTCCGCTGTCATTGCTGGAACCCCTTCAAATACGTTCTCGGTCGACACGCTGGATCGACGTTGCTCGTCCGGTGGAAGCGTTAATGGTAACCAGTACGGAATTGAATGTCACGGGTCCAGAGGCCACCACGAAACGGTTCGGGACGCCGCTCAGAAAGCGCTGGAGCACAACGTCCTTGTCCATCCCGATGCAGCCGTCCCGCGGCCCGACCATGCCCACATCCGTCACGTAGGCCGTGCCACCGGGCAGGACCCGGGCGTCCGCGGTCGGGATGTGGGTGTGCGTGCCCACCACGGCGCTCGCCCGCCCGTTGAGGTACCAACCCATCGCGGTCTTCTCGGACGTCGCCTCGGCATGCATGTCGCAGAACACGATCGGCGTGTCGGGGTGGGCGGCCAGGATGGCGTCGGCGGCCCGAAAAGGGTCGTCCAGGGGGTCGAGGAAGATCCGGCCGATGAGGTTCATCACCAGCACCTGGTGTCCGCCCGCGTCCACCACGCACCAGCCCTGGCCCGGGGCTGCCGGGGGGTAGTTGGCCGGCCTCAAGACCCGCTCGAGGTTGGGCAGGTCGCCGACGAACTCCTTCTGCGCGTACACGTGGTTGCCGGTGGTGATCACGTCGGCCCCGGCGCCGCGCAGCTCGGCGACGATCTTGGCGGTCAGCCCGAAGCCTCCCGCCGCGTTCTCGCCGTTCAGGACGACCAGGTTGGGATGCAACTCCTTCTTGAGCTCGGGAAGCAGCGCCTTGACCGCCTCGCGACCCGGGTGTCCGACGACGTCGGCGACGAACAGGATCTTCAGCTCGGCCGCGCCCATCACGCCAGCCGCTTCCGCAAAGCGGCGGCGTCGGTCCGAAGCTGAGCATCGGGAAACGCGGGGTCATTGAGGCCGTGCGGCAGCGGACCGAATGGCGCGGGATCGTCCAGGTAGCGCGGCCGCACATGCGTGTGCAGGTGCGGCATGGTGTTGCCGAGCATCTCGACGTTGATCTTCACCGGCTGGTAGTAGTCCTCGAGCGCGCGCGCCACCTCCAGGACCTCGCGCCAGTACCCCGCCGCCTCCTCCCACTCGAGCTCGGTTGGCTCGGCCACGTGCCTTCCGCGCCAGATGACGATCGAGTAACCGCGCACGACCCCGTGGCGCTGCAGGTAAGCGTCGCTGTGAACCCCGGCCTTGATCCGTACACCGTAGGGCGTCTCATCGGGCCGGCCGGACTCGCACATCGGGCAGTCTTTGCCGCGCTTGCGCTCAACCCAGTCATCGGGCCATCGCCGCACAGATGGATTCTCGGCCAAAAACAAAAGGGAGCCCTTGTGGGGCTCCCTTTGATGGTTACTTGGCGTACTCAACGGCCCTGGTCTCGCGCACCACGGTGACGCGAATCTGACCCGGAAAGCTGAGCTCCGATTCGATTCGTTTGGCGATGTCGCGCGCCATCAGCTGAGCAGCCGAGTCGTCGATCTGCTCCGGCTTGACCAGGATCCGGACCTCGCGTCCGGCCTGGATGGCGTACGACTGCTGGACGCCCTGGAACGAGTTGGCGATCTCCTCCAGCTTCTCGAGCCGCTTCACATACGCCTCGAGCGACTCGCGGCGCGCTCCGGGCCGGGCCGCAGAGATCGCGTCGGCTGCGATGAGCAGCAGGGCTTCGATGGTGTGCGGTTCCTCGTCGTAGTGGTGCGCACGCACCGCGTGCACGACCGGCGCGGGGACCGCGTGTCGCTGCAGGAGGTCTGCTCCGATCACCGCGTGCGAGCCCTCGACCTCGTGGTCGATGGCCTTGCCGATGTCGTGAAGCAAACCCGACAGCTTGGCGATGCGGACGTCGGCCCCGATCTCGGCCGCCATCATGGCGGCGAGGTGGGCGACCTCCTTGGAATGGTTCAGCACCTGCTGCCCGTAACTGGTGCGGAAACGAAGGATGCCGAGGTGGCGAACGACCTCAGGGTGCAAACCCTGGAGGCCGAGCTCCAGGACCGCCGCCTCCCCCTCCTCCTTGACCCTCTGCAGGACCTCCTGGCGGGACTTGGCGACGATCTCTTCGATGCGGGCGGGATGGATCCGGCCATCCACGATCAGCTTGTTCAGCGCGACCCTGGCCACCTCGCGGCGGACCGGGTCGAACCCGCTGATGATCACTGCCTCGGGGGTGTCGTCGACGATGAGGTCGATCCCCGTGGCCTGCTGGAGAGCGCGGATGTTGCGCCCCTCCTTGCCGATGATGCGGCCCTTCAGCTCGTCGGTCGGTAGGGGGAGCACAGAGACCGACACTTCAGCGGTCTGGTCGGCGGCGATGCGCTGGATCGATTCGGTCACGATCTCGCGTGCCCGACGCTCGCTCTCGTCGCGAGCCGCCAGCTCCGATTCGCGGACCTTGCGCGCGACTTCGTTGCGCAGGTCCTGCTCCACCTGCGCCATCAGGATCCCCTGAGCCTCCTGGCGCGTCATGTTGGCGACGCGCTGAAGCTCTCTCTCCTGCTGGCGGTAGCTCTCCTCGAGCTGTGCCTTGATGTCGTCGAGCGACTTCTTCTGGCTCGCGAGCTCGCGCTCGGATCGGTTGACGTCCTCGGCCTTGCGGTCGAGGTTCTCTTCCTTCTGGAGAAGGCGCTTTTCGATCTGCTGCGACTGGGCCCGGTACTCGCGGGCCTCCTGTTCGGCTGCGGTCCGAACTTTGACCGCGTCCTCCTTGGCTTCCAGCAGTTTCTCTTTGGCCTGGGTTTCGGCCTCGAGGAGCGTCTGCTGAGCCTTGATTTCGAGGGCGTGACTCCCGTCGCTCTGCCTGCGGCTGAGGAGCAGATAGGCGACTCCGGCACCGGCGGCGAGGGCGACCACTGCCACGACCAATAGCAAGACGATGTAGTTGACAGGCATGTGACATGCACCTCAGTAATTCGATTGTCAAAGTGCGTGACCACGGCAGGACCAGAGAGGGTCCCGCCTCGGGTTGGCTCGATGACTTGCGGGCCCAAAATGGGCCCGCGTTAACCAAATTCTAGGCTTCTAAGCCCTCTGACGTGCCGTCCCAGACCCCCTCACACGCCGCCCGGGCGATGGTCATCGAGAACCCTCGACGGAGGAGTTTGGCGCCCACGCTGTGCAGCAACTCGCGGTAGCTCGCATATCGGGTGTTGCCTGCGAGCCGGTCAGCAAGGCGGTGCGCCGCCAGGAGTTGCTTGTGGGGCCCCAGCCTGTCGACGGCCGCGTCGGCCAGCTCGCGATCGACGCCTCTCGCCGCGAGCTCGGCAGAGATGGCAAGCGGGCCTAGCGAGCGCGAGCGGCGCCGTACGTAGAGCTCGGCGAACACCCTGTCGTTGAGGAGGCCGGCTTCGAGCAGCCTCGTCTCGGCCGCCTCAATCGCCGGCTGGTCATACCCACGCCGAAGGAGCTTGCGACGCAGCTCCGCCCGGGAGTGGCCACGAGTGGCCAGGAGGCGGATGCCGGCGTCGAACGCTCCTCCCGGTGCCGGTGGCGGCTTAGACGTCCTCCGCGGCACCGGCCGGTGACCTCACCGGAGTAGCGGCCTTGTTCAGGCTGGCCGCGCCGCCTGCCGCCTTCTCACGCACCTTGACCTCGATCTCGGCGGACAGCGTCGGGTTCTCGCGCAGGTAGTTGCGCACGTTGTCGCGGCCCTGGCCGAGGCGTTGGTCGCCAAACGATATCCACGTCCCGCTCTTCTCGAGGACCGAGTATTCGACCGCCGCGTCGATCAAGGAGCCCTCACGCGATATGCCTTCGTTGAACAGGATGTCGAACTCTGCGGACCGGAATGGCGGCGCCACCTTGTTCTTGACCACCTTGACCTTCACCCTGTTGCCTACCGAATCGAGGCCGTTCTTGATGACCTCGACCTTGCGGATGTCGAGGCGAACAGACGAATAGAACTTCAGCGCACGGCCGCCGGGCTGAGTCTCGGGGTTGCCGAACATGATCCCGACCTTCTCCCGGAGCTGGTTGAGGAAGATCACGGAGCAGTTGGACTTCGAGATCGCCGCCGTCAGCTTGCGCAGAGCCTGCGACATCAGTCGCGCCTGGAGACCCATGTGCGAGTCTCCCATCTCGCCTTCGATCTCGGCCTTCGGCACCAGCGCCGCGACCGAGTCGATGACGATCACGTCGACCGCATTCGAGCGGACGAGGACCTCGACGATCTCTAGGGCCTGCTCGCCGGTGTCCGGCTGGCTGATCAGCAGGTCGTCGATCCTGACGCCGATCCGCGACGCGTACAGCGGGTCGAGAGCGTGCTCGGCGTCGACGAACGCCGCCACGCCCCCCACCTTCTGGGCTTCAGCGATGACGTGCAGGGCCAGCGTCGTCTTGCCGGCGGATTCCGGGCCGTAGATCTCGGTCACCCTGCCCCGCGGTACGCCGCCCACGCCGAGCGCCAGGTCGAGCGGCAGAGCACCCGTGGAGATCGCCGTCACCTCGCTGCGCTGCGCGAAGTGCTCGCCCAGCTTCATGATCGCGCCCTTGCCGTAGCTTTTCGTGATCTGGGACATCGCCGAGTCAAGAGCCCTGCCTTTCTCTTCGTGGGCCTTGTCCCGTTCCTTGTCCTTGTCTTTGTCCTTGTCCAATGTCTTCTGTACGCCTCCTAAGTCGTTTGCAGCGAGTGTTCTACGTCGGAGCGGAGACTTCAACTGCGCCTGTTAATGACTCGGCGAAGTGTATCGAACAGGCGTTCGGACGTCAAGCCGTCTTTACCCCCGCCCGCGCGACGCTGTGGGCCTCGGCGATCAGCATGCGCAAAGCAGCCGTGGAGGCACGATGCCGGATCACGGTTCGGTCACCTTCGAATCTGAACTCTCGGGACACGACATGGCCCTCTGAAGCCACCGCGATGTAGGTCAAACCCACGGGCTTGGCCGTGCCATCGGCGGCAGGTCCTGCGATTCCCGTCACCGCGACCGCGAGACTCGTGCCGAGGCGTGAACGCACCCCCTGGGCCATGGCCTCCGCCACCTCCGGGCTGACCGCGCCCACTCTGTCCAGCAGCTCGGCCGCTACTCCGAGCTCTTCGTGCTTGACATCGTTCGAGTAGGCGATGACTCCGCCGACGAAGTAGGCCGAGCTCCCAGGTTGACCGGTGATCATGGTCCCGATCATCCCGCCGGTCATCGACTCCGCCACCGACACGGTGAGGCCGGACCCGGTCAACAGATCGCGCAGCTCGCGAGGCGCGGAGGCCTCTGGAGCTCCTCCGCTCGGACTGAGGCGCATCTTCGACGTGTCGAACGGCCGGATCAAGTCGCGAAATCGCCATAGATAGTCGAGGCCGCTCCAAAGGGTGAACACGACGGCGACGGCGACCGCGATTCCGGCGATTGGCACCAGGAAGGGATAGGGCCGCTGCAGGATCAACAGCGTCACGGCGGCCATCTGGGTGACGGTCTTCGTCTTGCCGAGCGGTGCGGCAGCGATCACGCGCCCCTGGCTCGCGCCCACCGACCGCAGGATGGTGATGATCAGCTCGCGCGAGAAGATCACGACCACGACCCAGGCGGCGACGAGCCCCTCCTGGACGAGGACGATCAGGACGGAGAGCACGAACAGCTTGTCCGCGAGGGGATCGAGGAACTTTCCCAGGTCGCTCACGGTGCCCCGGCGGCGCGCGAGCTGGCCGTCCAGCGTGTCGGTCAGCGAGAAGACGATGAACAACGCGGCGGCGGCCTGGTCATGGCCCGGAAAACGCAGCAGGAGAAGCGCCATCAGAATCGGGATGGCCGCCAGCCGGCTGATGGTCAGAGTGTTGGGGATGTTCATCGCGGGCCTAGGGAGAAGTTTGCGACGAGAACTCCCGAGTTGCCACGCCGGTCCCCATCTGTCCCAGGTTGCGGCCGTCGATCGTGATGAACGTCGCCGAAGCCTTGCCGCTCGTGACCTTCACGTCCAGGCCGGTGAAGTACACGATCGAACCGGCCGGCAGCGTCCGCCCAGAGTCACCGTACTGCGGGGCTCCGTCGACCACCGCGTTGATCCAGACCCCGTCGGTCACCCGCACGCCGACCACGATCGGGCGAGCCTGGATCGCGGGTGACGCCGCCGATGCCGGCGCGGCCGTGGCCGTGGCCGACGGCGACGCCACGACGGCGGTGACGCGCTGGTCCGCCGTCACCTGGCGCCACGCATATCCGGTGAATGCCCCGGCGAGGAGGACGAGTCCCGCCGCGGCCACGGCCGGTGTGGTGAGGACGAAGCGCGGCTTTTGGACCGTCTTGCCGAGCCCGAGAGCCAGGCTCGGCCTGGTCCCTCCTGCGGGCACCTGGCGGACCAGCTCTTCAGCGTCGAGGCCGAGGTAAGTCGCGTACGTGCGGAGGTAGCCCTTCGCGTAGACCGGGGCGGCGAAGTGGCCGAAGTCGTCTGCCTCGAGCGCGCGCAGGTGCTCGGCGCCGATCCGGATCGTCGCCGCCACTTGCTCGATCGAGAGGCCACGCTCGCCGCGTTTCGCAGCAAGAGCCTGGCCGATCATCACTCGAGCCCCAGCCTCTCCAGCAGCTCGTCCACGTCGGGCAACGTCATCAGCACCTCGCGCGACTTCGATCCCTGGTAGCCGCCGACCACGCGGTGCTCGGCGAGCTGGTCGACGATCCGCCCGGCGCGCGAGTAACCGACGTTGAACTTGCGCTGCACCAACGACACCGAGGCCGCGCCTTCGGCTGCCACCGCTCGTGCGGAGCGCGCGAACAGGGCATCGAGCTTGCGCTCCTCACGCCTCTCCCCCTCCCACTCGATGCCGGCGCCCTCTTCGAGGATCTCGTCCATGTATCGCGGATCGCCCTGCGACTTCCAGAAGTTGACGACGCCCTCGACCTCGGGGTCACTGACGAACGCGCCCTGGATGCGCGTCGGCTTGCCGGCGTCGACGGGCTGGTAAAGCATGTCGCCGCGGCCGAGCAACTTCTCCGCACCGCCGGTGTCGAGGATGACGCGGCTGTCGACCTGCGAGCCCACGGCAAAGGCGATGCGGGATGGAATGTTCGCCTTGATCAGGCCCGTGATGATGTCGGTCGAGGGGCGCTGGGTAGCGATTATCAGGTGGATGCCGACCGCGCGCGCGAGCTGTGCGATGCGGCAGATGAGCTCTTCGATTTCCCCGGCTGCGACCATCATCAGGTCCGCGAGCTCGTCGATGACGATGACGATGTAGGGCAGCGGGCGGGCTTGCTTCTGAGCCGCCTTGTCGTTGTAGCCGGCGATGTTCCTTACGCCCTCGCCCGAGAACAGCTTGTAACGGCGGTCCATCTCCGCCACGGCCCAACGCAACGCCGCCGCGGCCTGGTGCGACTCCACCAGCACCGGAAGCGCGAGGTGCGGCAGCCCGTTGTATCCGGTGAGCTCGACGCGCTTGGGGTCGATGAGCAGCAGGCGCAGCCGATCCGGCGTCACCTGGAACAGCAGGCTGGTGATGAGCGCGTTGATGCAGACGCTCTTGCCCTGACCGGTGGCACCGGCGATGAGCAGGTGGGGCATGCGGGTGAGGTCCGCCACGATCGACTGTCCCGAAACGTCGTTGCCGAGTCCAAGCGCGAGCTTGTTGGTGCCCTCGCGAAACGCCGCCGTCTCGAGCACTTCGCGGATGGTGACCAGGCTCGCCGACTTGTTCGGCACCTCGATGCCTACCGCCGACTTGCCTGGGATTGGCGCCTCGATACGGAGCGGGGCGGCGGCCAGGGCCAGGGACAGGTCGTTCTGCAGCGCGGTGATGCGCTTCACCTGCACGCCGGCCCCCGGCTGGATCTCAAACTGGGTCACGGCGGGCCCAGGGTTGACCCCGACTACTTTGCAGTCGACGCCGAACGTCTGGAGGGTGCTCTCGATGATCTTGACGTTGCGTTTGATTTCGTCCGCCATTCGCTCGCGGCGTGCCGTCACCGTGTCGAGCAGCGTGATCGCGGGCAGTTTCCATTCGATCTCGGGCGGCTCGTCCTCGCGCTCGGCGACAACCCGCATGACTGGCGCGGATTGACGCTGACGCTCGTCATCGGCGGGCGCCTCGTCAGCCGGCTTCGCACGCGGCTGCTCGGCGGGCTCTTCCTCCGGCTCGTCGACCTCCCACAGGCTCTTCTGACCTGGCGCCGCCGGGGCGGTGGCGAAGCTCGCCGCCGAGCGCGTGAGCAGGTCGCTCGTCGCAGGGGCGAGCCTGTTCGGCTTTGCTTTCTCATTGCTCACGCTGCCGACCAGGGCGCGCAGCCGCGTCCTCTCGGCGTTGGCGGCGCGCAGCGCTCCGACCGCTGTGACGAGGAGGGCCCCAGGGCTGAAATGGATGGTCACGATGAGGCCGATCACAAGCCCAGCGACCAGCAGCGCCCACGCTCCTACCCTCGTGAACATTCCGGTGAGGGCGCCGTCGATCCCGCTCCCGATCGATCCGCCCGCACTTGCGACGAGGCCGAAGAGCCCGATGAGCGAAAGCACAGCGACCATGCCCGCCACGACGTCGACCGTGCGCGGACGCGGCGCTTTGGGCCACAGCAGCCACGCGCTGAGCGCGATCGCCGCACCGACCGGAACGAACCACGCATTGCCGAACCACGCGACCAGGTCGTAACGGATGCCGCCCAGGATCATGCCCGCGTGGCTCAGGATCGCAAGCAGTCCAAGCAGCGCGGCCAGCATCAGCAATACGCCAAGAATCTCTCGCACCTGGCGCGTCGACAGGCGCGGACGCGCGGCGCGCTTGCTTCGTTTGGAACGTGAAGAGGAAGCGCGACGGGCGCCGGATCTAGCGGAGCTTCGGGATGTGGTGCGACGCATGCTGCGGGCCGTTGAGCCGATTGGATTCTACGCGATCAGGGCTCCATACTCTCCGGCGTGGCAGTCGATCCATTCGCCGAAGCTGAGATCCGATACAAGTTCCTGGTCGAAGAACGTCGTACGGGCAACATGCAGCCACGCGCGTTTCGCGTCGCGGTGCGAGATCTCGCGGTGCTGGACAGTGAGGGCCGGAGGTGGATGCTCGGACCCGAAGACGGAATCTGGTACAGGCGGGAGAACGAACGCTGGCTGCAGGCCGATCCTCCGCGCCGTCTCGTCTGCGCTTCGTGCGGCCACCACAATCTGGGCCGTCACAGCTTTTGCGTGGAGTGCGGTCACCGGCTGAACCGCTAGCCCCTCCGGCGCTTCGCGCCACCTCCCCACGGGTGGGGAGGAAAGATCTCTTTAGTGGCGGACCTGTGCCTGCGCGATGCCATATGCCAGTCCCGCCGCAACCGGCAGCAGTGCGGCGAGGAACCACAACCTCCACCACAGCGGGCGCTTCTCTCCCTGGACCAGCTCGTGCCCGCAGAAACCGCAGTAGCGGTCGAACGGCCCCGCGATGCCTCGGCACCTTGCGCACTGGTGCAGCTGCAGGCCGCAGTGCGCGCAGCGACCCTCCTCGGAGTGGTTGAGCACCATCGCCGGCTGGTCGCAGCGCGGGCACAGGCTAGGCGCGACAAGCGCAAGCGGCGGAAGCTTCATATCTCCGTGATCACCGGGATCACCATAGGACGGCGGCGAGTCTGCTTGTAGACAGTCCTCGACACCGCGTCATGGATCACCTCTTGCAGCAGGGCAAGATCGGGATGCGAATCGGTGAAACGCGAGATGCTCGCGAGGACGGCCTTGCGAGCGTCCGCCATGAGGTGCACTGAAAGCTCCGGCTCGATCACACCCCGTGAGAGCAGGTCGGGGCCCACGCGCACGGTCCCGGTGTCTCGGTCGAGGGTCAGGGTGACGACCAGGATGCCGTCCTCGGCCAGGTGGCGGCGGTCGCGCAGCACGGCCTGCTCCACGTCGCCCACGCCCAGGCCGTCCACGTACACGAGCCCGGTGTTGATCTTGTCGCCACGCGTCATCGACTCACGCTCGAACTCCACCGACTCGCCGTCTTCGACCACGATCACGCGGTCCTTGTCGAGGCCTGCCTCGTAGGCGATCTCCGAATGCAGCACGAGCTGGCGGTACTCGCCATGCACGGGGATGAAGTACCTCGGCCGGACCGCTTCGAGCATCTCCCTCAGCTCTGCTCGCTGCGCGTGACCCGTCACGTGCACGCTCCCCACCTCGGAGTAGAAGACCCGTGCCCCGTGGCGGTAGAGGTTGTTGACTGTCTGGTGCACCATGCGCTCGTTGCCGGGGATGGGTCGCGCCGAGATGACGACCCAGTCGTCCTTCTTGACGTTGACGAACTGGTGGCGCTGCGCGGCGAAGCGTGCGAGCGCGGACATCGGCTCGCCCTGGCTTCCGGCAGTCAGCAGAAGAAGCTTTGAGGGAGCGATATGCTCCGACTCCGCGAGCGGGATCGTGAGCCCCTCCGGCACGTCTAGAAAGCCGAGCTCGCGCGCGGTCTTGAAGTTCTGCTGGAGGCTGCGCCCCACGATGGCCACTCGTCTTTCGAATTGTGCCGCCATCCGGACCAGGTGCTGGATGCGAAAGATGTTGGATGCAAAGTTGGCGACGACGATGCGGCCGGGCGCTTCGGTGAAGATGCGTTCGAATGGTGCGTGGAGATCTCGCTCCGACCCCGACCGTCCCTCGCGCTCGGAGTTCGTCGAGTCGCTCAAGAGAAGCAGCACTCCTGAATCGCCCAGCCGGCGAAATCGCTCCATGTCGGTCGGATGCCCGTCGGGCGGCGCGGAGTCGAGCTTGAAGTCGCTCGTGTAAACGACGCGGCCGACCGGAGTCTCGATGGCGAGCGCAACCGCGTCGGGGATCGAGTGGCAGACGGCGATCGTCTCGACGCGGAACGGTCCGACCTGGACGGTGTCGCCGACCCTCACCTCGCGCAGATCTGACTCGCGAAGGATGTGGTGCTCTTTCAGCTTCGGTTTGACCAGGCCGAGTGTGAGCCGGGTGCCGTAAACGGGCACGTTGAGCTTTTTCAGCGCGTATGGCAGGCCGCCGATGTGGTCCTCATGGCCGTGCGTGAGAAACACGCCAAGCACCTCTCGCCCACCGTGCAGCAGGTACGAGATGTCCGGCAGGACGAGGTCGATGCCGAGCATGTCCTCCTGCGGGAACATGAGGCCGGCGTCGACGACGAGGACCTTGCCCTCCCACTCGAGCGCCCACATGTTGATCCCGACCTCGCCGAGGCCGCCGAGTGGGAGGTACCGAAGACTTGACGTCACAAAAGACGCAGCTGTTCGGATTCCTGTTTTGCGGCCGGGACCGGGACCGGTGGCGGAGGTGGCGCCAGAAGCTGGTCGAGGTAGCGCTTCAACTGGTCGAAGTCGTGCTCGAGGTCGGCCACGAGCGATCCGTTGTGCAGGGCGGCGGCAGGGTGATAGAGCGGGACGTATGCCACCTCACCGCGTCTGATCAGGCTGCCGTGGATGCGCGAGATCGAGCCCTGGCCTGGCATCAGTCGTTCGAGGGCATGGCGGCCCAGGATCAGCACCACCTTCGGCCTGACCAGGTCCAGTTGCTGCTTGAGATATGGCGAGCACGCCTCGGCCTCGTTGGGCATGGGGTCGCGGTTCATCGGCGGGCGGCACTTCAGCACGTTGGTGATGTACACATCGGCGCGGCTGAGCCCGATCCTGGCCAGCAGCGTGTCGAGGAGCTTGCCTGCCGCGCCGACGAAAGGCTCGCCCTGGCGGTCCTCGTTGAAGCCGGGCGCCTCGCCCACGATCATCAGGTCAGCCGGGCAGGGCCCCGTGCCGGGCACCGCCTGCGTGCGGGTCGCATGCAGGCCGCAGTCCTTGCACGACCTGATGGTCTCGTGGAGCCTCAGGAGCTCCGAGGGGGCGCTAAGCGACTTTGACTCCAGGCTTGGCGAAGGTGATGTACTCGCCGGCCTCGCTCACGAGCTTCTGCACCGACTTCAGCTGCTCGTCGCTCAGCGGGACGAGCGGCAGGCGAAACGGGCCGGCTGGAAAGCCCATCGCGTTGACCAGGGACTTGACAGGTACCGGGTTGGCCGCGGTCGTCATGAGCGACTTGATAACGGGAAGCATCGCGAGGTGGATGTCGCGCGCCACCCCGGTGTCGCCCCTGACATACGCTTCGATCAGCTTCGCCATCGACTTGCCCGCGATGTGCGACACGACGCAGATCACGCCGTAGCCGCCGACCGCGAGCACCGGGAGAGTCCAGCTGTCGTCGCCGCTCCAGACCTTGAAGCGCGATGGTTTCCCGGCGCAGACGAGCCCGATCTGGTCCAGGTCGCCACTTGCCTCCTTGACTCCGATGATCCCGGGCAGGTGCGCGCAGCGCAGCGTGGTGGCGGCGGTCATGTTGACCGCGGTCCGGCCCTGGATGTTGTACATGATCGTCGGGCCTTCCTCCGAGATCGCTTTGAAGTGTTCGTACATGCCGTCCTGCGGCGGTTTGCTGTAGTACGGCACGACCGCGAGCAAGGCGTCCGCGCCGGCCTTCATCGCGAGACGGGACAGCTCCACGGAGTGATGGGTGTCATTGCTGCCGGTGCCGGCGACGACGTCCTTGCCGGGGATCGCGCTCTTGACGGCGCGAAGCAATTCGATCTTCTCGGCGTCGGAGAGGGTGGGCGACTCTCCCGTGGTGCCCGCGACGACCACACCGTCCGAGCCGTCGTTCACCAGCATCACCGCGAGCTTCTGCGCGGCGTCATAGTCGACCGATCCATCCGCTTTGAACGGCGTCAACATCGCGGTCAGCAAACGCCCGATCTCTTTGCTCACTTCGGTATCACTCCCATTTCGATTGCCTGCTCGGCGATCTGCACCGCATTCAGAGCGGCGCCCTTGCGCAGGTTGTCCGACACGATCCAGAGCGCGATTCCTCTGTCCGACGACATGTCCTTGCGGATCCGGCCGACGTAAACCTCGTCCCGACCGGCCACGTGAAGCGGCGTCGGATAGATGCGGTTGACAGGGTCGTCCTCCACGACGACACCGCGCGCCCTCTCGAGGAGTGCTCGCACGTCTTCGGGCTCGATGGCTTCTTTGGTTTCGATGATCACCGACTCGCTGTGGCCGATCTGGACGGGCACTCTCACGCAGGTCGCCGCGATCTTGAGGTCGAGGTCGTGGAGGATCTTGCGCGTCTCGTTGACGAGCTTCATCTCCTCCTCGTTGTAGCCGTACTGCTGCGGCTTCCAGCCGCCGGGGATCACGTTGTAAGCGAGCTGGTGGGAGGTCGCGTTCACCTCGGGCTTCTTCTTGTTGACGATGGCCTCGGTCTGGTCGTCCAGCTCATCGGAGAGCGCGCGGCCCGCGCCGGATGCAGCCTGGTACGTCGAGACGATGACCCGTTCCACGCCCACTTTCTGACGCAGCGGCTCGAGCACCATCGTCAACGGAATCGTGGTGCAGTTCGGGCTCGCGATGATCCCCTCGTTGTCACGGATGTCGTTGGGGTTGACCTCGGGCACGACCAGAGGAACGTTGGCCTTCATCCTCCAGGCAGAGCTCTTGTCGATCACCAGCGCACCGGACTCCGCCGCGATGGGCCCGTACATCAGCGAGATGTCCGCGCCGGCGGCGAACATGGCAATCTGCACGTCCTTGAATGACGCGTCATCGATTCGCTCCAGTCGCAGCGAGTCTCCGTTGAACGCCACCTGCTTGCCGACCGAGCGCTCAGACGCAAAAACTCGCACCTTTCCCACCGGGAACTTGCGCTGGGCCAGGATCTTGAGCATCTCGCTTCCGACCATGCCCGTCGCGCCGACGACAGCAACGTTTAATTGCTTGGAGGTGGGCACTGGGTCAGTTTACTTCCATTTCGCCGGACACGGAAATTGTTCCACCGGCTGCGACTTGTGCAGCTCGTGCCTGCTGGAGGTGCTGCACAGCGACAACGAAGGCGGGGTGCACGTGGAACAGCTCGACCACGTTGTCCTGATAACCCTGCTCCCTGGCCAGGACCCTGCCTCTGGGCCCCACGAGAGGGAGAACACCGATCAAGCCGAACAAGCCGGCAAATATTGTCATGATGCCCGCAATCACGAACGCTCCGATCCAGGGGGATTGCGGGCCGGCGTTGCCGGCGACGACAGCAGCCGCAACCCAGATGACCAGGGTCAGGGGAAGAAGGCTGAAGATCGACCAGGTCAGAAATAACAGATTTCGGCGCACGCGCCACGTCGTCGGTACGAAGCCTCGCGCGCGTCGCATGGTCACCTCCTCGACCACGGGCGCCAAAGCATGGAGTTGCGTGAATGCCAGCACGTTGGAAGCCTCAGCCCAAGCTGGAACGGTCTTGAAACGGACCTTGTACCAGGTCTCGGCTGGGGCGCCCGTGACTACGCATACGTGCGGCAAGTCCTTGGTCCTGAGTTGTGAGGCCCAGATGAAGACCCGACCGTGACTCTTAGCCATGCGATGGAGGCAGTGGGAGTTGCGGCGCCGGCACGTACTGCGCCGCTCGCGCCTGCTGATGCTGCTGCACCGCGACCACAAACGCGGGGTGCACGTTGCGCAGCTCGACGAGGCGATCAGTCTGGCCGGGCGCGGGTGCCGCGACCTTGGCCTGAGGCGTGACCAGGCGCGTGATCACGAGGCGCCCGACAAGACCCCCCAGCATGCATAGAAGGCCCAGGAACACAAAGGTTCCAGCGACACCGTTAGCGGTTGAATCGTTGTTGCCGGCAACCCCAACGATCAGCGCGATCAGCCAGCAGGCAGGCCAGGCAATCAGGAATCCCAACGGAATCCAGAATGCGAGCCTTACCGTTCGGGCGCTGGACCGCG